>Ga0070734_10002271_pt1 | contig 23971 bp, 19 predicted proteins | sample Coa_R1_8_FD_66444 | JGI IMG/M metagenome (GOLD analysis project Ga0070734, IMG submission 66444) | Surface soil microbial communities from Centralia Pennsylvania, which are recovering from an underground coalmine fire - Coalmine... | ecosystem: Environmental > Terrestrial > Soil > Unclassified ...
TCCTCTTCACAAGCCCCTTTGCAAAAGTTCTGATAGTAGTGAAGCACCGCGGGAATAATGCCTGCCGCTCCATTGGTGGGCGCGGTGACGACCCGGCCACCAGAGGCATTCTCTTCGTTCACGGCAATTGCGTAGACGTTGACCCAATCCATCACATCGAGTGGATCGTCGGTGTGCGTCTTCAGAAGAAGGCTGCTTAAGTGGCGGGCGCGGCGCTGAACATTCAATCCACCGGGCAGGGGGCCATCGGCACTCACGCCACGCTGTACGCAAGCCTGCATTACTTCCCAAATCTTGCGAATCTGGCCATAAATCTCTTCGGGCGAACGCCAGCACCTTTCATTGGCCTCGACCAATTCAGCAATGGTGATGGAGTTCTCTTGTGCGAGCGCCAAAAGTTCGGCGGCATCCTTGAAGGGATAGGGCACCTTCACCTCAGAGACAGGAGCGCTCGCGGCACCTTCGGCAACCACGAATCCTCCACCCACCGAGTAGTAGACGCCTGTCTTCACGGGCGTTCCGTCCGCACTATAGGCGGTAAACCGCATGCCATTGGAATGGAAGGGCAGCACTTCAGCACCATGGAAAAGCAGATCGGGGCTTTCATCGAAGCCGATCGTATGCAGACCAAGGAGCGCAATGGTCTTCGATCGGCGAATTGCGGCGAGATGGTCTTCCACAAGAGAGGGATCGACCTCGTCCGGCTTGTGGCCCAGCAAACCAAGAAGGATGGCGCGGTCGGTGCCGTGTCCCTTCCCGGTAAGAGCCAGGGAGCCATAAAGCTCAACCTTCACCCGGTGGACGCCCTGGAGCGCACTCACGCCGTTCGAGTTAGCGTCAATTTCAGTCAAGAACGTACGCGCGGCGCGCATCGGCCCCACGGTATGCGAACTTGAAGGCCCAATCCCTATTTTGAAGAGGTCAAATATGCTGATCATGCAGATGGCGTCATCTTCCCTTGCGACTCATATTGTAAGACACTCCCCGGCTGAGGGCCAGTTACAATAGGCCCTCATGTTCCCTGCCGTTTCCGGAATTCTCTCCGTTCTCATTTGGATTTATTTGCTTTGGGGGCGAGGAAGCTTTTGGCAGGTTTCGAAACTCAAAGCCTTTCCGCAAACCGGTCCCAAGAACGGCGAGCACGCTCCATGCAATGTGGCGGTGGTTGTCCCCGCACGCAACGAGGTGGATGTTATCGATCGCAGCATCACCTCTCTCCTGCGGCAAGATTTCAGGGGCTCCCTTCATGTATTCCTCGTGGACGATAGCAGCCAGGACGGAACGGCCCAGGCAGCAGTGCGAGCGGCTGAAAAAGCCGGCGCGTCACAAAGCCTCACGGTCATTACCGGTGAGCCTCTACCACCAGGATGGTCGGGGAAGTTGTGGGCTGTACACCAAGGGCTGGAGAAGGCGCGGGAGCGGTTCCCTCTTCATGGCGGGAGCGGGGACTTTTATCTCCTGACGGATGCGGATGTCGTCCATTCGCGAAGCAACGTAGCAACTCTGGTTTCCATTGCAGACGCTGGGGGCTACGATCTGGCGTCTATTATGGTCCGGCTGCACTGTGAATCCCTGGCAGAGAAATTTCTGATTCCGGCCTTTGTCTTCTTCTTCTTCCAAATCTATCCACCCTCATGGATCGCTCAGCGCAAAAAGGCGGTTGCAGGGGCCGCAGGCGGGTGCATCCTCATACGTCCAAAGGCCCTTGAACGGGCGGGCGGCATTGCGGCCATTCGCAACGAAATTATCGACGATTGCGCTTTGGCGAAAGCCGTTAAAACGGATGGCGGCACGGTGTGGCTGGGCCTGGCGGATTCCGATTCGGCGACGAGCGTCCGACCTTACGGCACGTTCGCTGAAATTGAAACGATGATTTCACGAACCGCTTTCCGCCAGTTGAACCATTCTGCGCTGGTCCTGATTGCGGCGCTGGCAGGGCTGGTGGTTACGTACTTAGTCCCGATGCTTTTGCTGTTCTCTCGAAGCCCGTTCCCCATCGCCATGGGGGCGATAGCCTGGCTCATGATGACCTGCGCCTACCTGCCAATGATCCGATACTACCGCTTGAATGCGGCCTGGGCGTTGGCCCTACCGTTCATCGCCCTGTTTTATTCAGGAGCCACCCTGCACTCAGCGGTTAAGTTCTGGCTGGGGCGAGGGGGCGAGTGGAAAGGCCGGGTACAAGACCGAAAAAGCGCAGAAGCTGAGACTTCCCATTAGGCCTCGTTTGTTTCCTCTTCCACTTTACGCACCTTCACGCCAATGAAATCGAGCATTTTCTCTTTTGTAACCTGGGGACCTGAAGCATAGGCCCGCATGCGGGTTACGGTCTCCGTGGAGGGCGGCGCGGGCCGCGGATCGCGATGGAACATCGTCCAGATCCAGCCGACCAGCGCGAACAAATAGGCCGCCTGTCCCGCCTGCCCAGCCATGCTAATGAATATTGGGCTGTCGTAGATTCCCACGAGAAACCTGGAGAGCGCCTGCACGGTGAGGAAGAGGACAAATCCAATGGCAATTTCGGCCACCGAAGATTTCCAGGTTACTCCCAGCGTCTTCGCCTGCAGAAGCACCACCCATAAGAGAGCCGCATCCACTAAAAAGACGGTCCTCTGAATGGTGAGCGGCAGATTTATGAACACGTTGTAATTGCGGGAGAGATGACTTAACGACAAGACTAGTGCTAGAGAGACGGCTACGACCAACCAGGCGCAGAACCAGGCAATCGTGCGTCCCGGCAGCGCCTCAAAGGAATCGAGAACCTTGACCAGCACTTCCAGAACGACCAAAGTCAAAAGGACGGCTTCGGTAAAGCCCCCGGCGTAGTACACAAATGCGTAGGTTTTGTAGCTGCCCAGTTGAGAAACGCCAAAAAGGATTTCGGACTGAGCAGCTACAAAAAATAGGTAGTAGCTAAAGGCTTTCCAGCTACCATAGAAACTCTTTTTCACCACCGTCCAACAGGCGGCCAACTGAAGCACGATAATGCTCAGCCATAGCCCGTAGTCGATGGTGGATAAATAGTGCCTCATGGCTGCTCTTTAATTTGGGAAATCTCCACCGCCGGGAAAGTCGGGCCCGGGAAATGGAGGTAGAGGCATGGGATCGCCGCCGGTATCGGGACCGGTGGGGTTCGTCGGGGGATGGGGCCTTGGTTTCTCAGGCCGGTCCAAACGGCCCTGGCTGTTTGCAGCGAGCGAACCGACGAACAGGAAAGCTGCCAGAAGGAGTTTTATATTTTTCATTGGGGAACCTCCTTGGGTTCGTTCTTGGTTCCTACGTTGGTCGTGTGAGGAGAGGCTACTGCGGTCAGTGGCTTCACCGTTGGAATGTTTTGTCGGCGCCTATTCCTTTGATGAAACAGGCAGTGGCTCCATTCCCATTTTGGATCGTCCTTAAGGTCAAGTGCTATATGACAACAGGCCATTGTCCTTTAGGCACTATCGTGGATGTTTCAAAATTCACCGGCAAGCCAGAAGGAAATGGTTTCATTAGGTGAAACAGGGAGAAATTCTGCAAACTGCAGGGAGTGATTTCGGGTTAATGTTTATAGCGTTTTCAAAGGTTTCTGGACGGAGAGCCGCGTCGAAGTTCCAATTCCCGGAGACACTTAGCCTGAAAACGCTTTAGGCCGTCCGGAAAAGAACTCACCAAAGCCAAAATCGCATGGAAGAAATCAGAGGAGCCTCAAGCGTTGTTTCGCCTCTTCAACGACATTAGCATTCGCAGCAAGCTGGTCATTATTGTTTCAGGAGCAGTCGGAGCGCTCACGCTGGCTGTGCTGATCATGGTGGGCATTTCCGCCGAACGACAAGTGAAGGACGATGTCCGGCATGAGCTACAGGATTCGCAGGCAACATTCGTAGCCATGGAGGGCGAACACCTGCACGAGAACCTGCTGGAAGCAACCGCCATTGCGGGGTCCGACGCATTGGTGCAGGTAACCGAGGCAGGCGACCGCGCCGGCGCTTGCGATTGGGCCGGCAAGATACTGGTTGGCAGGAAGACCCCGATTACCCCTGAAGATACATTCGATCTGGCAGCGGTGATTCTGCCTGACGGAAAACCCGTAGCTATCGCATTGGCCGGCCAAGAGCCCTGCGGCGAGGCAGCGATGAAGTGGCGCTTTCCCGGCATTGCAACGGAAGCCAATCAGGGCGAGATTACAAATTGGGAGTCTCCCACAGGCCAGTTGTACGAGTTAATCACGGTGCCTGTGCTCAACGGCAACAACCGCCATGGGGAGATATTCATTCTCGGCTTTCAAGCCAACGACGGGCTGGCTTTGCACATCAAGAAACACACGGGACGCGATGCGATTCTTTGGCACATCGATGAGGTCAAGCCCCACCTGCTGGGAACCAGCGATCCCATTTTCCTAAAGCTGCCTCTCGACAAGCTTTTGGCGCAGATGGTGGAAGGCAATGGCATGGCGCTTGAAATGCGTTTGAGCCAGGGAGAAAAAGAATACAGCGTGATGGACACACGCATGGCGGATGAGTTCGACACAATCCACAATCCGGCGGGCCTGCGCATTGCCCTGGTGGAGCCGCTCGACGAGAAGTTCGAACCTTTCCGCAAGCTGGAGCGCAGCCTGATCTTGATTGCTTCTCTTGCGCTCTTTGCAGGACTCATGGCGGGCTTACTGCTATCGCGTCCCATTGCGAGACCGTTGATACGGCTGGCGGATGCGGCAAAGTTCGTGAGCGACGGACAATTGGATGAGGCCGATCTTCTTATCAAGAGCAGCTCAAGACGCATGGGCGCAAAAGACGAAATCGGCATACTAGGCCGTTCGTTCCTGGAGATGGTGAAAGGGTTACAAGAGCGGCTGGCAATGTCACCCTTTCTCTCGCAAGCCACTTTCGAACATATCCGCAACCATACTAAAGGAGATGCGGTGATCCAGCGGACATCGCTGGCGATCCTATTTTGCGATGTGCGCCAGTTCAGCAAGTTCGCTGAAGCGAGGGACCCGGAAGTAGTGATCGAACTGCTCAACAAGGTATTGAGCATTGAAGCGGAGATCGTGAAGAAACACGGCGGAGACGTGGACAAATTTGTGGGAGATGCGCTGGTTGCATGGTTCTCCGGAGACGACCGGTGCTTGCGAGCGGTACGGGCGGCAGACACGATGATCAAGTCGCTGCAATCGCATTTCGATGGCCAGCCGGGAACGCGGATAGGGGCGGGCATTCACGTAGGCGAGGTTGTTGTAGGTCCTATCGGAAGCAGCGCACGCAAAGACTATACGGCCATTGGAAGCGTGGTCAACATGGCCGCACGGCTATGCTCCAGCGCGCAACCGGGGCAAGTACTGATATCGGAGGCGGTAACGGAAGAACTCAACGGAGACGTGGTGCTGAAGCCCCTCCCTCCGATTTCCTTGAAGGGCTTTTCCGAGCCTGTTGCGGTGTTTGAAGCTACAGTGAGTTCTGAGGCAGGAATCGTGCGATAGGAGTTTTCATTACTGGGGACGACCTTCCGCCCAACCCTTTGCCTGGCGGGCTTCTTCCGCATGGTTGAGCAGGGCCAAATGAGTTTCTTTTACTAAAAGGGCACAACCAATGGATAGTCCCACGATGCCAACCGTTCCCACGACCAGGCTCACTACGACCACGACCTCAAACGGAAGGTTGTAGCGAATCCCCACGAGACTCGCGCCCAAGAGCGACACCAGGCTAGCCGCGGCAAATGCCCCAACCGCACTATAGAAAAAGCTCATCGCGCGCACCAACAAAATTGCCCGTTTTTCCTGGCGCTCCAAATGCAGCACCCAGGTCTGCTTTGAAGAGATATCGGAAGGCGGAGCGGCTTGAAGCATCTGGCTCAACTGACGGGTGCGGTCAACCACGCGGGCCAGGCGGTTGCTGGTACCAAGAGCGAGAACCGAGGAGGCATTGGTAAATACGGCCGGAGCGGCAACCAAGGTCAGGATCGCGAACGGGTTTTCTGTGACAGGTACGGCCATGATGAGATTCCTACCAGCATTCGTGACTTCCACTACTTCCAATACTCTCCGAGAGTCCGATAGATTCCGGCGAATAGCTCAATGCCTTCCCACAAATTCTTTAGCTTTAAATTCTCATTGGCAGCGTGTTGATTGTTGTCGTAATTTGCAATCGGCAGCCCAATGACCGGCTTCTTGAATTGTTGTTCAAAAGTAAAGGAGGGCGTGCTTCCGCCCAAGGTCGGTAGGAGCACCAGCCGGTCTCCGGTGACGGTGCGGGCGGCTTGGATGAAAGCCTGCGATACCGTGGAATCGATCGCTGTGCGCTGCGGCGGGTATCCCGCGCCCCAGGTTACTTGCAGGAGCTGGGGATTTTGCAGGCGCTCGGACGGAGTAGGCGGCTTACCGACAACGGTATAACCAAGCTGGTGAAGATAGTTTTCCAACAAATTGCGAACAATCTCAGGCGTCTGGTTGGGCACCAGACGAAAATCGATGGAGACGGTTGCCGAGGAGGGAATGGCATTTGCCGGATCGCCGCTGGAACCACCTCCTTCAATCCGATCAAGATTCAAAGCGGGCTTCAATATCTGCTCGGCCAGAGCCGCGCGGCCTTCTGTACGCCCAAGTCCAAGTTCACTCCGCAACTGGGAATCTACGCCAGGCACATTCCTAAGTGCGGCCTGCTCAGCCGTAGATAGTGGGCGGACGGAATCGTAGAAATGCGGAATGGTTATCTCCGCGTCGGTGTTACGCAATTTAGAGATGATCTGCGCAATTTCCATGATGGGATTGGGCGCCCAGTTTCCATAATGGCCGCTGTGCAAGGGGCGATTTGGACCAAACGCTGTAATCCGGGCTGTCACGACACCCCGGCTTCCGAACACAAGCTGCGGCTCGCCACCCTGGTTCGTAGGGCCATCGCAAATTACCCAGAGATCCGATTGCAACTGACTGGAATACTTCGAAAGAATGGCGGCAAGATGAGGGGAGCCGGCTTCTTCTTCTCCTTCAAACAGGAACTTGAGATTGACCGAGGGCCGCATGTGAGCGGCCTGCAGGACATCGAGAGCGGTCAGCAATCCGATAATCGCAGCTTTGTCGTCGCTTGAAGAGCGGGCATAGATACGAGTCTCGGGATCATCCGGCGAGGCGGGATTGCTGTTCTTATTCACTAGCACCGGCGACCATGGATCTTGCGTCCAGTTGGATTTCTCGACTGGCTGCCCGTCATAGTGCGCGTAGAAAGTGACTGTACTCCGGGAGGCATCGCCCGGCAGTTCGGCCAGGATCGCGGGAGGTGCATCCGGTACCTGCAGAAGCTCCGCCTTCAGGCCGCGCTTGCGGCAAAGCTCGATCAGCGCATCTGCATTCTTTCTGATATTGACCGGGTCGGAAGCCAAGTTCGGAAGGGACAAAAACCCGGTGAATTCCTGCACAATGGCTTGTCTGTGGGCAGCTACATAAGTGTGGACAGGATTTTCTTGCGCTTCAACCTGCATCGCAATCGCAAGCAGGAAGATGATGAGTCTCGTATGGCCCAATGCCGGATCTCCTTTCCCAAGTCCATATTCGCTCGGGAGTGCTCCAATGTATAACATTTTCGGAATGCGGATGGGCGCGCAGAGGAAGGGTGTTCTTTGGAGTTACTTTGAGGCAGCAGAGGCGCGAGCCAGAATTTCATTTACGATCTCTGTCTTGGCATCGGCATAGTTCTGCATGTATTTCCATTCCTTCCGGGCCAAATCGAGCTTGGTGCGCGCATAGAGATCGCGATCGGAATCGTTGGTTCGCAGCCAGTCGCGAAACAACAGCATGCGATCGATTTCAGGGCAGCCATCCGAAAAGACATGCAGGTTGATGTCCACACCTGGGCCCTTGAACATGCGGTGTTCGTACCAATCTGTTTCGCGTATACGAAGGATGTAGCCATTCCGCTCAAGAGCGGGAACATACTCCTCTTCCTTTGCGGAATCGGCCACCACCAGAACCATATCGACGATTGGCTTGGCAGCAAGACCTGGCACCGAGGTAGAGCCGGTATGTTCAATACGCAAGCCACGGCCATTGAGTATGCCGCGAATCCGTTCGGCCTCCTGCCGAAAGAGTTCGGGCCATTGCGAGTTATAATCCACAACCGAAATCTTCTCCGACAACTGCTTCAACGCTCCCACCGTATGAGCGCGGATTTGCTCTTCGGTAAGGGGCGGTTGTGGTGCGGCGTTTTCAGGTTTGTCCGACATGGTTTGGCCAGCTTTGATCTATTTTATCCATATAGATGCCCCACATTTATTGCAAACCCTTGACTCGGCCCACGTGGAGCCATTGCCATCCGGCTCTGCGGGCTTCTCCTACTGCTATGGAAACCATTCATGCCGGAGGCGGGAATCGACGTCGAGATCCGAAGATATGACAGCCCAATTTGCGAATGATCCCGAGCCAGGTTCCTCCCAGCTATGGAGATCCAGGATGTTGGTAGCTAGACGCCCTAGTAACTTGTGCTTCATCTCAGGCCATTCCCTATCGAGCACGCTGAAGACCACAGTGTCTCGGCGATGACCGGCGGTTGTAATCAGGTACGACCGAAGTGTGCCTTCCTCGAAAGCACCCATTTTGGCCAAGGCCGACCTTGAACGAAGATTGCGGCTATCGGTCTGAAATTCAACTCGAAAGCAATGTAACGACTCAAATGCAAATTGCAGGAGCAAGAGTTTTGATTCCGTGTTTGCTCCGCTCCCCCATGCCGACCGTTCGAACCACGACCCTACCATTGCCTTTCTGTTTTCTCTGGACATGCTCTTGAGGCGTGTCATGCCAATCACACGACCATCGAGTGAGGCACGTACAACAAATGGCAGAGCTGTTCCGGCTAAATGATCGCGCAGCGCGGCATTGACATAGTCGTGCATGGAGCGAGGCGTTCTAGCGTCGCTACTGAGATATCGCCAGATTTGCTCATCGTCTGCAATCTTCAGAAGTTCGGTTTCATGGCTTGACGCAAGAGGTTCAAGTCGAATGATTCTGCCTTGAAGAAAACCCGGGCTGATGGGAACCGGCCAATCGGCGGAAATCAAGGGCATAAAAGTAGACCTACTTTCCACCCATTTCTGGGTTTGGAGTCTACCTCAGGCCTTTTATGCCGTAAGTTGTCGGCCGGATGATGCACCGTGGTGTCGCTTGGTCGCAATCCTCACTGCACTCTCAAAACAGCGAGCGGAACCCTAGACACAATCTTTATGTTTGATGAAGTCTAGCAACTTGTATCGTGAATTGGCAACGGCCCAAACACTCCGACATCACATTTTGAACTTTGGGGCACAGGAGGGTCGGCCATCGGGGGCGGTAGAGGTGCAGCGTAGAGTCGAGCGCCGGTATTCTCAGCCTCGGCTTGGCAACCTAAATCGCAGACCACCTCGCGGAATATTACTCCTCTATTGAATCGTTTAAATATGGGATAATCTCCGGCTTGACGTTTATTAAACAACGTCTAAGCCGGGTCCCGGCTCCAAGTTCAGAAGCGAGGATCGCTATGAAAAGCGTTTTTTTGAAGAGCATTTTCTTCGTATTGCTGATGATTTCGCCGCTCGCAGAAGCCCAAGTGTTTATCCCCTGGCAATCCAACACTGCCTATGCCGTGGGCGCCCGCGTGGGATTTGGAACGGCTGCGTTCGTAGCCATTCAGGCGCACAGATCGGAGGCCAATTGGCAGCCGCCCAATACACCAGCGTTATGGCAGCCTATACCGCTTCCCACGGAAACGATTGCCGTTTGCGGTGGGGTATCTCGACCGATACCGCGTTGGAATTCAGTCACTCCCTATGGCGCAGGAAGCTTGGTAAATAGCTCCGAAGTTGGCGTCGAAGGAGGGGTGTTCCAAGCAATCACCGCAAACCAGGGCGTTGAACCGGGCACTGATCCGAATGTTTGGGCCTTTATCGTGGAGGAATGCCCCACTCCCACTCCAACGCCGATTCCGCCCCCGCAGCCACTATGGGCACCTGATACGGCCTATTCCGCTGGCCAGCAGGTTATTTTTGTGGATGTAGCCGGCCCTCTTGCTGATCCTATTGAGTTTACTGCCGTCCAAGCTCATACGTCGGAAAGCAACTGGCAACCGCCCAATGTTCCCGCCCTGTGGCAGCCCACGATCCCAACCCCAGAAGGATTTCACGTGGTTGACACAACTTCCCATTGGGTGCTGTTTGGATGGAATCCCGTAATGGTGGGCAGCAATCCGCCCTTTATCCCTTCGGGATATGTAGTCATCAACGGGCAAGGTGAGCCGTTTCGGGAGGCCAGGGTTTCAGGTATAGGGAGTTCCAGTTTGCTTCTCCTTCTGGGAGATCAGCCAGACGCGCAGCTTCGTTTCAACATCGCGACGGAAGAGAGAGTCAACCTATTCCCCCTTCTGCCGTTTTTTGTTCAGTCGCTGCAGAGCGCACTTGTTGCTGTGCAAACTCCTCCGGAAAGCCCATGCAGCGGGCCGCCCTCCGCTCCATCTGGTCTTACAGTGACTCGGACGGGAACCGACAGCGTGGTGCTCGAATGGAATGCGTCGTCAAATGCCAGCCCCGGCATCTGTAGCATCAAGGGATATCAAATTCGTGACAATTCGATCCTGAGTAACACTACCGGCACAGGCGCCAGCTTTACCATTGGCGGGTTACAGGTTGATGCAACGCACCAGTTCACCGTATCGGCATACAACGAGTTTGGACTTTCGGCGCCCAGCAGTTCCGCCTCATTTACCTTGTCAGCACCTTAGTCGTGTTTGACCATGAGGGCCCTGCAACGGGGTTTAGGCACCCTGGCTAAGGGCCCTTTGTTTATCTGGGTTTTGCAGCATAGCTCAAGAACGTGCCCTGCTACCGGGTTATTGATGAGATAGCTTGTCTTTCTGTATCTAGAATCTGTCTTATCGATCTTCTGTCTTATGTCTTATGTCTTAAGCTATCTTCATGTCTTAAGCTACCCAAGGCTTTCAGGGCTGAATAGCTTCTTTCAACGTTGGACTCACGTGGATGGCCTGGAGGCTCGAAGCATCCCAGCCGCCGCCTAGCGCCTTGACCAAACCGACCGAGGTAACCAGCCGCTGGCCAAGAATCTGTGTGGCAAGACGCTCGTTGTCGAGCAGGTTTTCCTGCGCGGTAATGACATCCAGGTAGGTGACCAATCCGCCAACGTAGCGATCATTGGCAATCTGGAGCGCGCGACGGGCGGCCTCTACGGCCTGCTGCTGGGTTTCCGCCGCTTTGGAAAGAACCGCCAATCCGGAAATACCATCTTCAACTTCCTGAAAAGCCGTAAGAACCGTTTGGCGGTAACCAGCCACGGAGCCTTGATAGCCTGCTTTGGCAAAATCGAGTTGGGCACGAAGACGGCCGCCGTTAAGAATCGGCTGGGCCAAGTCGGCGCCCAACGCCCATACAAAGCTGGGCGCATTAAAAAGTTTGGAGAAGGTACCGCTATTTAAACCGCCGGAGCCTAAGATTCCGAGGCTTGGATAGAAAGCGCTCTGGGCGACCCCGATCAACGCATTTTGAGACGCCATCTGGCGCTCAGCGGCCGCGATATCGGGCCTGCGCTCCAAAACATCGGTGGGCAGGCCCAAGGGCACAACCGGAGGAGCAGTTCGCTGAGGTGAAACGGGAATGCTAAACAGTGACGCGGGCGCCCCAACCAGGGAGGCAATCGCATGCTCGAATTGCGACCGCTGCTGGCGAAGCAGGGTGGCTTGCGTGCGCGTGGAGTTGAGCAGGGTTTCCTGTTGGGCTACATCGAGACCGGATGCAATGCCGCCGTCGTGCCGACTCTGCACCAATTTAAGCCCTTTTTCCTGATAGTCTACGGCGGAGTCTACAACGGCAATTTCGTCGTCAAGCTCGCGAAGAGTGAAGTAGTCTGTGGCAACCTCGGAGGCAATCACGAGACGTACATTTTCCAGGTTGGCGGCGGAAACCTGATAGAGCGCATTCGCCGATTCCGCGCCGCGCCGTATGCCGCCAAACAAATCCGCTTCCCAGCTTACGGTTACGGGCACCGAGAAGTTATTCTGCGTGACCGGAGCCAACTTCGTGACATTTCCAAAGGTCGGACGATTGCCCGAAACGCGCGAGCGCTCTGCTATCGGATCCGCGTTTGCCTGGGGGTAAAGCCCGGATTGAGAGATGCGAACGGAAGCCCTGGCCTGCTCCAACTGATGCCGGGAGATCTCAAGAGTCTGATTGGAGGCCATCGCCTGCGATTCATAGCCATCCAATTCCTTATTGGTAAAAATCGACCACCAGTTCCCCTTGGGGATCGCATCTTTCGGATCGGCGACGCGCCAGGGCGGCTGCTCCTTCCAGGCAGGCGGGGCAAGCGTTGGCACATGCTGATACTTTGGACCAACAGCACAGCCTTCGACTAGAAGACACGCAAAAAAAAGACACGCGGAGAATGCGGCGAAGCAAAGACTTCCGCGACCAAGGAAAAATATGCTGCGCAGGGTCTCCATCCTAAAAATGGCGGAGACTACCTTCTTTAGTTTCATTGTGTTTGAAAAGAGGCTCAACGTGCCGGCCGCGGTCCTTCACTGGGTTTAACGTGAACCTGCTGTCCATCCTCAAGAGAATCGGCGGGATTCACAACCACATCGTCGCTGGAGGTGAGCCCGCCAAGGATCTCCACCTTGGTCCCAAAATCCCGGCCGATCGTAATGGGCTTCAAATGAGCTTTTTGATCCGATCCAACGACTGCCACACGGGGGCCTTCGGGACGAAAGAGCAAGGCATTCACTGGAATGGAGATGCGAACCGTGGTAACCGGCACGGCTAGATGCACCTGGCCGTAAGAACCGGGCAGAAGCTCGCCAGACCTATTCGGGACATCGATCTCAGTCAGCAACGTACGGGTTCCAGGATCGATTGAATCCGAGGTGCGGACAACTTTTCCTTCAAACTTCTTGCCCGGAAACTCGTTCAAAGCGATCCACGCGGACACTCCGGAACGAATAAAGGGCGACTCCATCTGCGGAACGCTGATATAGACACGCAGCGTATCGACCTGGGCAATGTTAAAAAGGCCCTTGGCCTGGCCCGAATTGCCAGCATTGATCAGCGCGCCTACATCGACGCTACGCTGTGTAATCACTCCTGTGAAGGGCGCGTAGATACGCTTGAAAGACTCCAACTGTTCAAGACGATGAACATTGGCATCGGCGGCGGCAAGGTTTGCCTGGCTTTGCTTATAACCGTTCGTTTGCTGATCCGCCTCCTGTTGCGAGACGGAATCCGTTTTGCGAAGGTTTACCCAGCGCTCGGCGGTGCTTTGGGCCAACTCAAGCTGGGCGGCAGTCTGGCGGCTGGTGGCTCGAGCCTGCGCCAATTCCTGATCGACTTCGGGAGTATCGATCTCGGCGAGCAGATCTCCTTTTTTTACATGGCTGCCGATATCCTTATACCAGCGCAGCAAATATCCGTTGGTCCGGGCATAAATGGCCGATTCAACATAAGCCTGAAGTTGCGCGGGAAGCACCAGATCGTCACTTGCGGGCTCGGCAGCGGGCTTGAGAACCGCAACCGTAGGTATAGCGAGCTTTTCCGTCTCCTCCACGAGAGATTTGCGCTCCGCAAAGCGGCGCGCAACGGTAAAACCTCCTCCAAGCAAGAGCGCCAGGAACGCTACGACAAGAACGCGAGCACGGCTGGAGCCGGAAGGCGGAGTTGCTCCGGCAGAATCGCTGGTCCGCGGAGAGGGCGCTTGTTGGACAACTTGAGTCATAGTCTATTGGGTCCTTGTTCAAATAGCCGAATGCGACGCCTCGCGATCCGTACGTGAGTGAATCACGGAAAAAACGACCGGCACAAAAAAGAGCGTAGCGATTGTCGCAAATACCAGGCCACCAATGACCGCACGGCCCAAAGGCGCGTTTTGCTCGCCACCCTCGCCCATTCCAAAAGCCATGGGCACCATTCCTATAATCATGGCCATCGCCGTCATCAAGACCGGACGTATGCGAGTGAAGCCGGCCTCAAGCGCCGCCTGCGTCGCGGTTAACCCTGCCTGCAGGCGCTCACGGGCGAAAGAGACCATCAGAATACTATTCGCGGTCGCCACACCCATACACATGACCGCTCCTGTCAATGAGGGCACACTCAACGTGGTTCGCGTCAGCAGAAGCATCCACGCAATCCCGGCAAGCGCACCCGGCAGAGCCGTAATGATAATGAACGGATCGAGCCAGGACTGAAAGTTCACAACAATCAGCAGGTATACCAGGACGATCGACATAATCAAGCCGACGCCAAGGCCGATGAAAGAAGAGGTCATAGCGTCAACCTGGCCGCGAAGAACCAGATGCGTACCACGAGGAAGATGTCCTTCAAACGACTGGAGCATCTTCCGCGTATCCTTGGCCACGCCTCCGAGATCACGCCCCTGCACGCTTGCGTACACATCCATGACCGGCAAAATGTTGTAGTGCGAAACAACCACAGGCACAACCGACGGAGCCACCGTGGCAAGATTCGCCAAGACCTGATTCCCCTGGTTCCCGGATGCGTTGATCGGGGTATTCATCAGCGACTGAAGCGAATCGATGCGATAGTCAGGCGATTGTACGGCAACGTTATATGTAATTCCGTTGGTCGGATTCAACCAAAATCCGGGAGACGTCTGAAAACTTCCACTCAACGAAACGAGGACGTTTTGAGCCACGTCTCTCTGATCGACGCCCACTTGCTGGGCCATGGTGCGGTCCACATTCAGCTTGATCGAGGGACTGCTCATCAACTGCTGGACGTGTACGTCGGCAGCTCCCGGTATGTGGCGCATCTGATTGGCAATGCGCTGGGCAATCCCGTAGTTCTGCGCCAAATCCTTGCCGGTTACCTGAATGTCGATTGGCGATGGCAGCCCAAAGTTCAGTATCTGGCTCACGATGTCAGCGGGCTGGAAGAAAAACTCGGTGCTGGGAAATAGCGCCGGAAGCTCTTCACGCAGACGCTTCACGTATTCGGCAGTAGGACGATGATGTTCCGGGTTAAGGGAAACCATGACCTCCGCATCGGACGTTCCAATGGTGCCGCTGGTGCTGTACGTGTTGTTGATGGAGCTATACGGCAGGCCGAGATTGTCGAGAATCGTAACCAGTTCGTCCTTGGGAACCTCTTGCCGTATGACCCGCTCCACTTCATCGCAAAGCCGCGCGGTTTCCTCAATGCGCAGACCGGCGCGCCCGCGAAGGTGCATACGGAACACACCAGCATCCACTTCAGGAAAGAAATCCTGCCCGAGGAAGAACACCATGCCCATCGACAGCACACAGAATCCGAGAAAGCCGAAGATCCATAGCTTGCGGTGCTCCAAACAAAGAATCAGCAACCCCTGATAACCGTGGCGCAGCTTTTCGAATCCGGCCTCAAAGCGGCGTTGGAACCGCGCAAAAAAGCCGAGGCGGGCAACGTGCTCCGCTTCCAAAGAAGACGAATGCCGGTAGTTGCGCAATAAATAGAGGACCAGCGTGGGAATCAAGGTGCGCGAGAGAAGGTACGACGCAAGCATGGCGAAGACAACGGCTTCCGCCAGCGGAACAAACAAGAAGCGCGCCACACCCGCCAAGAAAAACATCGGCACGAAGACGATGCATATGCAGAGCGTAGAGACAAAAGCAGGAACGGCGATCTGCTGGGCGCCATCCAGAATTGCCTGCCGCAACTCCTTGCCCATGGCAAGGTTGCGCTCAATGTTTTCAATCTCGACCGTGGCGTCGTCTACAAGAATGCCAACGGCGAGCGCCAGTCCTCCTAAAGTCATGAGATTGAAGGTTTCACCGAGCGCGCTCAAGGTAAGAACTGAACAAAGGATGGAGAGCGGAATCGATATGGCAATAATCAGAGTGCTGCGCCAGTTGCCCAAAAACAGAAGGATCATGGCCGCCGTAAGGCAGGCGGCGATCAGGGCCTCTTTCACAACGCCTTCAATCGCGGCCCGCACGAACAACGACTGATCGAAGAGCGTCTTGATGACGAGATCGTCCGGCAGGTTTTCCGCGATGCGCGGGATCATCTGCTTGATGTTGGCGACGATGTCCAGCGTAGACGCACCGCCATTTTTCATGACCGTTAGCAATGTTCCGCGTAAACCATCCTGACGCACCACATTGGTTTGTGGAGAAAAACCGTCGCGAACATAAGCAACGTCATGAATATAGGTTGTGGTGCCGTTCTTGGTGGTAACAGGCAGATCGTTGAGTTCCGCGACCGTGTCCGGACTTCCGTTCATCTCGACGTTGTACTGGATGTCTCCGATCTTGGCCGTTCCGGAGGGCAAGATCAGGTTTTGCGCGTTCACCGCATTGACAACGTCCACGGGCGATAACCCTTTGGCTTGCAACGCAGCCGTATTGAGGTCAACCGCAATCACCCTCTGCTTGCCGCCATAGGGAAAAGGAATCGCTGCGCCGGGGATGGTGGTCATCTGCGGCCGGACGAAATTGACGGCAATATCGTTCAGCACCTGCTCGGGGAGACTCTTGCTGCTGATGCCCACCTGCACAATGGGCACACTGGAAGCGGAGTACAGAATAATGAGCGGCGGGTTCGTGCCCACAGGAAGCTGCCGAACCGCAGTTTGAGAAATGGCGGTCACCTGGGCAAGCGCGGTCTGAATATTGGTGGTGGGCTGGAAGAAGACTTTCTCAATGGACCGCCCGTCCATTGACTGCGATTCAATGTGCTCGATCCCGTTGACTGTGGTCGTCAGACCGCGCGTCGTATTGCTGACGATGCGGTCCGCCATCTCCCGGGCCGACAGGCCCGAATATTGCCACACAATACTTACAACAGGGATGTTGATGTCAGGAAATATGTCCACCGAAGTCCGCAAGATGACGATCGGACTCAGGATCAGAATCAGCAGCGCCATTACCACGAAGGTATATGGGCGATTGAGCGCTAGGCGAACAATCCACATCGAAGAAACCCTTTAGGAGCAAGCGTAACTGCCAGCTAGAAATGCTCAGGAAGAACTCTCAATCTTAAATTATCGTATGGCCGAGCACTGCCATGAAAAGTTTAGCGTCTATATAGATTTGTTAAGTCCCGCTTGCCACGGCGTAAGGATGCACCATAATCAAAAACGATTCACGGCAATTTTCGTGCAAAATGTTTGCGCCTCTATAGAGATATCGACACAACAGACTCTTTGCAAAAATGATGCGTTTCCCTTAAGCGGAAGGGCTTAAGAAACAGAGCTGCCTTCCGATCACTTCTTTCTTCTATATCTTCCGTACCTTCTGTTAAATGCGACGATGTTGAAACGAACGCTGGCCCTGGGCGTAGGTTGAGACAACTTGTCCGCTGCCACGCAGTTTGTACTTGTAAGTCAACATGCCCTCCATGCCGACGGGGCCACGCGCATGTAGCTTGCTGGTACTAATGCCCAATTCCGCTCCAAACCCATAACGAAATCCATCGGCAAAGCGCGTGGAAGCATTATGGAAAACACTTGCCGCATCCACCTCATTGAGAAACAACTCGGCAGCGGAGCGATCTTCGGTAAGAATGCACTCCGTGTGGCGCGACCCATACCGATTGATGTGGGAAATCGCCTCATTCAGGTCGCGCACGACCCGCACAGTGAGTTTTAGATCGCAATATTCCGTAGACCAGTCTTCTTCGCCGGCTGCGACAATCGGCAAATCCGGGCACGTGGCCGCCGTGCGCTCACAGGCCCTCACTTCCACTCCAGCCGCATGTAGCTGACCGATCAAAACTGGAAGGAAACCGGAGAGGTCTTCGTGCACGAGGATCTTTTCAACGGAGTTGCAGGCCGCCGGGTACTGAGTCTTCGCATCGACAATGACGTTCACCGCCACCTGCAGATCGGCGGAGCGATCCACATAGATATGGCAGATTCCGCTGCCGTGTCCCAAAACCGGAATGCGGCTGTTGCGGAAAATGTACTCCACAAAATCCGTCGAGCCGCGCGGCACCACCAGATCAATCTCACGGTCCAGGGTCAGCAGCAGAGGAACTTCTGAACGGTCTTCGAGCAGGCAGATGACATCGGCAAGAGCCTCATCATGAGAGACAAGAATTTCGCGCCAGATGGAAGCCAACACGGCGTTGGTGCAGCTGGCCTCGGCACCGCCTTTGAGCACCAAACCATTCCCGGATTTGATGGCCAACGATGCAACCTGCGGAATAACATCCGGGCGGGACTCGAAGATCACCGCAATCACGCCGAGCGGACACGGCACTTTGACTAGCGTCAATCCATCGTCAAGCTGGGTGGTTGCGTGGGGGCGTTCCAGCGGATCGTCGAGGGCGGCCACATCGCGAACACGAGCGGCCATCTCCTTAATACCCACAGCACTGGTACGCAAACGGCGAGCGAACGCCTCGGAGACCCTCCCCGAGGCGATTTCCGACGCGAGGGTAACGTAGTCCACCTGATTGGCAGCAAGAATCTCGTCGCTGCGGTTTTCAATCGCCGCGGCCGCCGCGATCAAGATCTCATTTCTTGATTTTCCCGGCAGGCGCGCCAGGGAGCGCGCTGCCTCGCGCGTCCGTAGGACTCGGCTTCTAATGCCGCATTCAGATGTGATGGGGTGCGCGCTCATTTTGTTTTTGTCCTCCTCTATTTACGCTTCGGGCTGCGCGGGTTCGGAAGGCTGGCGGAGTGCGCTTTCCTGCTGAGGCAAATGCAACAAAAATCGTTCCCGGCGGATCAGAGTTCCCTTCACCGGGCGCGAATGCTCTAGCAACGCCGCCAGCCTTCCACTATCAAACTCCGCAATACCCCGGCCTACAATCTGCCCGCCGGAGTCCAAAACAAACACGACTTCCCCCGCAGCGAAGGTTCCATCCACAGAAGTGACCCCGGAAAGCAGCAAGCTGGCATGGCGGCTCTGGAGCGCGGTGCAAGCATTTGCGTTAATCGTGACTCTACCGCGCACCGTAGATGCAAAGGCCAGCCAGCGCCGCTTGCCCGCCATGCGCGAGCGCGGTAAAAACAGGGTCCCTAGGGGCTTTCCGGCAAAGATTTCCCCCAGGATTCCAGCGGTTTTTCCGTTCGCAATCACTGTGAGGCCGCCGGCCAGCATCGCGATTTCGGCAGCTTGAAGCTTGGAGGCCATGCCCCCGCGTCCCGTGGCAGAGACTCCCGAAGCGGAGCCGCGAATCTCGGGCGTGATCTCCGTGACCAGCGAAATCACCTGCGACTGCCACGCATCGCTGGGAAGGCGGTCCAGAAGTCCATCCACATTGGAAAGCAAAACAAGAGCATCGGCATCCAGCTTGCTCAAAAGCAGTGCAGCCAGGCGGTCGTTGTCGCGAAAGACGGCGGGAGCCTGCGAACTGAAATCGGAGACCGTATCGTTTTCGTTCACGATGGGAATGGCTCCGAGCTTCAGCAGTTTCTCAAACGTCTGGCGCAAGTTGCGATAGCGATGGTGGTTGGTGAAGTCATCCTCGGTGACCAGCACCTGCGCCACCTTCAGCCCATGCGGGCGAAAAAATTCGGCATAAGCCTCCACAAGGCGGCATTGCCCAACGGCAGCACAGGCGCGTGTCACGCTCGCATCGCGCAAGCGGGACCTGTGCAGATTCAGCGCCGCTGCGCCCAAGGTGACGGCACCGGAACTAACCAGAACTACCTGCCTGCCGCCGAGAACCAGCTCCGCAACATCACGGACCAGAGGGAGAATATGCTGCCGGTCGAACTCATGGCTGGAGTTGCACACTACGCCCGAGCCCGCCTTAACAACCACACGGCGCGCCGCCTGAAAGAGAGCGCAGCGGTCCCAATTCAATTTGGCAGGCTGCAATTTGCCAGGGTTCTCTTGAGCGTTCAAAGCGATAACCTCCCCTGAAAACACAAAACCCGCTGACTTTGAGGAGGCAGCGGGTCGATCGTTCGATCATTCCTATCGGCTTTATGTTGCGCTTAGCCCATGCCGACCCTCTGCCACGGAATCACCCGCGGGTTTGGTCGATGGATACACGAAGCCGTCATGGAAACGAATGCCATTGGAAAGCAGAACTATACCACATTCCCGCCAGGAGGAGCGCACGTACATGAATAGCGCAAGGCCCGGAATTGCGACATCCCTCATTTAGAATTCGGAACGCTGCATCCGAAGGGGAGTGCAGCCAGCCGAACCAATGCCAATGCGGACGCTCTTATATGGACTCAACGATGAGGATACCCTTCTCGCTATCTGGAAGCTCCTCTTCAGTCCACCGCTTCGAAAGCATTTCGGCGACAAATGGTCCCTTGAATGGTCCAGCAACCTGATCGCAAACTTCATTGACGGCGGCCCAGCCTATAAGGACCGATACGACAGCCTTGCCAAGGAAGTAAATGCCGCGCGCTCTATCCGCCCGAAATACTCGATGGCGAGCCCGCCCTGGAGCATGGTAAGCCTCGACATGCTGATTGGATTCATTCCTTGGGTGACGCCGAGCTTCGACCGGGTGCTTGGGGCGCTCCTCACCGCGGGATGCGCCCTTGAGAAACGCTTTGGAGAAATCCTGCCTATCGCATTCTTCCTGAGAGGTGGACCCGGAACTTCGAAGGAAACCTCTTTCCGGATATGCGCACCGAGCCAAGCTGTGAGGGCCAGCGCCGAATACTGGTTGATACGCGCGTACGTCTATCGGAGAGAAGAGCTAGGACATGCGAGCCTGGCGCCGGATGACTCTCATCGAATCTTCAGCCAACATCTTTATATTGACGATCGCGATGGCAAGAAAAAGAGCATTTTCTTTGAGACTACCGACTCGTTCCGGCGCGAGAAAGAGGACTTCATGGAGTTCCTCCGCGACCTTGACTAGGACGGCCATGAGGCGACGTCATCGAAGCGGAATTGCATCAAGTTCATGGATAGCGACAAACAAATACTTCTAGAGGTGCTTCGAGACGCCAAGGTACTGATCTCCAGGCCTGGCAATGACTTCGCATGGTCCGAGTGGGATGATGCATCGGCAGCTCTGGCTACAATCCAAGACGCCGAAGAGCAAATTACCAATAACGATTTTTCACGACTATCTCATCTGGAGACCATCTTTGCACCAACTGGATCTATGCAGGAACTCAGCATCGCCAGTGGTTGGTCTGACGATTACTTGATACTCGCCAGCCGGTTCGACAAGGCAATTCACCGCCTCCGGGATTAATACGATTCTCCGCCTCACTCATCTCACTCAGCATCTATGGGCGAAGAGCCGATCCGCTCTAGGACGCTATAGCGGTTTCACCGCGCGCACAAAAGCGCTCATAAACTTACCGTCCACCTGGCTGGCGATGGCATCCACGTCTATGCCTTGACCGGAAAGAAATTCCCGGGCATCGTCGATGCGATAGACGCGCGTCGGTTCCAACTCTACCTGCTCAAATCCCACGGCATTGAGTTTTGCGCGGTATTCCTCCTGCTCCAAGGCACCCGCAATACATCCCACCCAGGCAAGCACGCTCTTACGAACTTCCGGCGGCATCTCTCCTTTGGTCACAACATCGGAAACGGCGAGGCGCCCTCCGGGTTTGAGCACGCGGAAGGCCTCGGCCAGCACCCTATCCTTGTCGGCGGAAAGATTGATAACACAATTGGAGATAATGACATCGACGGAGTTGGCGGGCAGAGGAATCCGCTCGATCTCGCCTTTAAGAAATTCCACGTTCTGAAGGCCCGATTTGCGCTTGTTTTCATTGGCCAGAGCCAGCATTTCTTCGGTCATATCAAGCCCGTACGCTTTGCCTGAAGGCCCCACGCGCCGCGCCGAGAGTAATACGTCAATCCCGCCGCCTGAACCTAGATCTAAAACCGTTTCTCCTGGACTAAGTTTGGCCAGAGCGGTCGGATTGCCACATCCAAGCGAAGCGAGCATGGCTTCTTCGGGAATCTGGCCCGCCTGCAAGGCGTCGTAGAGATTCGAGGTAATCGGATCGCAGCCGCCAGTCGGCGAGGATGGAGCGCCGCCGCAACAAGAACTTCCTCCTGAGCCAACGCGCAAGGCCGCCTCTCCATACTTTTCCTTGACGATATCTTTTATGTTCACAATGCTCATCTTCCCTCCTATTTACATATCTGCACGATCGTTTCGGGCTTGAGGGCCTGGTTGCGCGTGCAACATTCGGCATAAAGAAACTGAAGAAGTTCCTTCAGGGCCTCGGTATTTGCGGTGTAGTGCAGGAATGTGCTTTCACGACGTACACGCACGAGATCCTCGGCCTTGAGTTTGTCGAGATGGTGAGACAAAGTAGAGTTTGGGATCTCAAGTTCCTGCTGAATCTCACCGACCACTAGACCTTCGGGATGGGCGGAAAGAAGAAGCTGCATGATGCGCAGCCGCGCCTCGGCTCCCATCGCGGAGAACATATCGGCGTATTTCACCAGCCGCTCGGCGGTCTTCTTCCCTGCAGCAGGATTCATATTTCGATAATTGCAGGAATATGGTGGAGTGTCAAGTTCTTGAAAGCAATCAGCAGTCAGTGGTCAGCGATCCGTGCGATCAAGAACAAAATCAAAAGCCTTAAACCAACATCTTTACCGCAGAGGGCACAGAGGAAATGCTTCCGAGGTCACAGAGGAAAGCAGCCAGCAATCAGCAGTCAGTAGTCAGCGCTCAAGATCAAGAACAAAATCAAAAACCTAAAAACAGAGGGCGCGGAAGAAAGCCTCTCCCATAGAGGTTCTGGTAATTTCAAGAAGAAACCCACGGCGCGGTATGCAGCCACATTCAACAAAACCAATAAATGAGATGCCGATGACACGCCACGACCTTTGCTGGAATCTTTGTGCGGGGGCTGGAAAGCTTGAGACTTCACCTCTCAACTCACCGTTTCACTACAAATCAATTTGTTTGCTGCACGACCATTCCTAGCCTCTCTATGGCCAGCAGGACGCCCCTGATTGAGTGAGGTTCATCAGCAAATTGCCAGGGCCTATAATGATTGACAAGTCGCTTATTGTCATTTTTTTCAATTGCAAGAGGGATGATGTTGAAAAATATCCATAGAGACGAATTACGCTCTGAGCTAGATTCAATCATAAGGGATGGGTCGCAGTTTTTTGAAGAGATGATCCCTTTCCTTGATATCAAACGTGCTGATAGTTTGCGCGTTGCCGTACCGTATCGCTTGGTCTACAGCGACTGGAATTTACTCAATGAGGATGGTAAAGCCTCATCCGAAAGAGTCATTGATAGGCTTACGCTTTTTGCACCTCGATTGATGCAAGCTGTGTTACTGTCGCCACTTTTGCAAGACGAAGACCAAGAGATGCGAATGCTTCTACGAGCTCTAGCAGACTCTCTTCGCTTCACAATGACCTATAACATGCCCGATCTTCCCCAAGTTGCCGCCGCAAAGCACCTGGAGAACGCCGTCGACATCCGGTCAGCGTCGCAGATTTTCATGAAATTAGCCACTAAAATCAAAGAGAGAATGAATTTCCTATCTCCGGCTCCCAGTGAGTTAGTGTCTGCAATCGTTGCATCGCAAGCCCCTTCCATTCACAAATATAGGCCAAATACAGCATTTATCATGATGCAGATAAGCGACAAAATTCCCAAGTTAGAAGACATCAAGATGGCCATCAAGGAAGCCTTTAAAGAGTTCGGTATAGAAGCAGTTAGGTCTGACGAAATTCAGCACGCAGGCGTCATTACACAGCGCATATTAGACGAGATTGCTACCTCAGAATTCTTGATGGCTGATCTTACTGGTGAGCGCCCAAGCGTCTATTACGAGGTTGGTTATGCACATGCACTTGGTAAACGCCCGATTCTCTACCGCGAGTGTGGCACATCGCTTCACTTTGATTTGCTGGTTCACAATATACCCGAATATCGCAATGCCACCGATTTAAAGATACAACTTCGTCAGAGATTAGAAGCAATGACCAATAAAAGATCCTCCGCACCACTAACTGAAAAAATGAGTAGTAGATAGTGGAGTTCACGATAGTTAAATCACAGAGGAAGCGAGCGGAATTCGGTGATCAGTGCTCAGTAGTCAGTATAAAGGACAAAAGCAAAA
>Ga0070734_10002272_pt1 | contig 23966 bp, 13 predicted proteins | sample Coa_R1_8_FD_66444 | JGI IMG/M metagenome (GOLD analysis project Ga0070734, IMG submission 66444) | Surface soil microbial communities from Centralia Pennsylvania, which are recovering from an underground coalmine fire - Coalmine... | ecosystem: Environmental > Terrestrial > Soil > Unclassified ...
GGTGGTGGTGCCGGTGGCCAACAGATTGCCATTGGCATCGTAGAAGAGGAGCTTGCCGGAGGGGGATAGATGCAAGGCGGCTTTGTAATTGCCGTTGGCATCCTGGAAATTGATGATCCCGCCCTCACCGGTTTGGGAGGCATACTGGAACTGGAAGCTGTAGAAAGCAGTGGGCAGATTGTAGAAGGTCGAGCCATTCTGGCGGATCTCCGCCCACGCCACACTATTGCTCCGGAACAACTGGAGCGAGAAGTGGCCATCCAGAGCCGGGCTGGTGACAATGGCACCGCCTTGATGCGCTGCCGTTTGGCTGAAATCCCCCGTCTCAAAGTTGACGAAGTTGATCAGGCCCGTGGTGGTGCCGGACACGCTGGCCGTGCCGGTTAGCGTGGTCAGGGGCGCGCCTTCATGGAGGATCGTGATGGTAGTTGTGAAGGTGCCCCCGGACGAGTAGGTATGGCCACCTTGGATGGTGAAGGTATTGCCGCTCAGGGTAATTGTGCCGGTGGTGGGTGCGGTATTGTCACCCCAGTTGATGTTGGCCGTGTAGTGATTGCTAACGGTACCGATAGGGTCGGCGGCATTGGGTTCGGCCCCACCCGGATCGGTGAAGACGGCCACGGGCTGGTTGGTTAAGGACGTATTGGCGTTCGCGGAGAAGTTGACGGCCGATCCGACCACGGCAGGATCGGTGACGGTCACCTGGAAGGTGGCCGAGCCGGCCTGGTTCTGATTGTCGGTGACGGTGACCCTGGCGGTGTAGGTTCCTTCCTCGCCGTAAGTGTGAACTTGGCTTCCGAGCGCTCCCTGGCTGCCCGTAGTGAAAATCGTATCGGCAGTGCCGTCGCCCCAGTTGACATCCACGCTCCACGAGGTGGCATTGCCTGTCACGTCGCTGAACGAGCCAAGGTTGATGCTGGTGATCGCGCCCTCTACGGCTGTTTGATTGCCCGGAGAAGAAACGGCCACATTTGTGGTACCGACGGTGGCACTTCCCTGAACGACGGTCTGTGGAGCGCCTTCGTGTACGATGGTCACCGTGGTCGCGAAGGTGCCGTTTCCCGTATACGTATGGCTGCCGGTGACCGTGAAGACGCCATTGGCAAAGCTGATCGTGCCCGGCGTGGCGCCGCTGAAATCGCCCCAATCGATGGTAGCGCTGTAGTGGCTGGCGATGCCGCCATTTGGATCACTGGCATTGGGTTCCGCCCCGCCCGGGTCGGTGAAGGTGGCCACCGGCTGGGTAAACGCAGAATTGCTGGACGCCGAGAAGTTAGCGGCGGAACCAACCACGGCTGGATCGGACACGCTGACCTGGAAAGTCGATGCGGCCGACATATTGGCATTGTTGGTGACCGTCTCGGTGACGATATAGACGCCTTCCTCACCGTAGGTGTGCAAGCTGGTTCCGAGTGTACCCTGGCTGTTGAGGTTAAACGTGGTATGGGGGGTGTTGTCTCCCCAATTGACGTCCACCTGCCAGGCGGTGGCGTTGGTCATATCGCTGAATGAGCCGAGGTTGAACAGGAGTGAAGCCCCTTCGCTGGCTGTTTGGTTGCCCGCCGTGGTTACGACGATCGCGGAGGTCCCGACCGTGGCGCTGCCCTGGGGCGTTGTCTGCGGCGCATTCTCGTGGTTGATGAAGACCGTCGTAATAAAATCGCCGGTCGAGACATACGTATGGCTGCCGGTGACGGTGAAGACGCCGTTCGCAAACGTGATCGTGCCGGGCATGACGCCGCTGCTATCACCCCAATCAATGCTGGCACTGTAGTGGCTGTTAATGCCCGGGACTGGATCGCTGGCATTGGGTTCCGCCCCGCCCGGGTCGGTGAAGGTGGCCACGACTTGGTTGGTAAAGGCCGAATTGCTGGATGCCGAGAAGTTAGTGGCAGACGCAAGGACCGGCGGATCCGACACCGTAACCTGGTAGCTAGCCGAACCTGTGACATTTTGGTTATCGGTGACCGTGATCGTGACGGTATAGGTTCCCTCTTCGCCGTAGACGTGCGGCCGATTGCCCAAAGAGCCCTGGGTGCTGGTTGTGAATGTCGTATGGGCGGTGTTGTCGCCCCAGTTGACATCCACGCGCCACGGGCTGGCATTTGCCGTTGAGTCTTTGAATGTCCCCAGAGAGAAGTTGTTGGAGGCCCCTTCCACAGCCGACTGATTGGCCGGCGCCGTGACCAACAGCGGACTGCTGGACACATTGATCATGCCCGTAACCACGGTGGGTGATGCGGTCTCGTGGTTGATGGTCACGGTAGTCGTAAAGGTGCCAATTTGCGTATACGTGTGGCCGCCACTGATCGTGAAGGCGCCATTGTTGAACGTGATCGTGCCGGGCATGGCGCCGCTGCCATCACCCCAATCGATGCTGGCACTGTAGTGGTTATTGATGCCGGCGACCGGATCGTTGGCATTGGGTTCTGCCCCAGCCGGATCGCTGAAGGTAGCCACCACCTGATTGCTGAAGGCGGTGTTGAGAAACGCGGTCGAGTTGGCGGCAGAAGCCGTCACGGGCAGGTCCGCCGCGGTTACGTTGAATGATGCCGAACCGGTTTGGTTCTGGTTGTCCGTGACCGTGACCACGACGGGGTAGACTCCCTCCTCGCCATACGTGTGCAGCTGATTTCCCAGCGACCCCGGAGTATTCGTGGTGAACGCAGTGTGTGCGGTGTTGTCTCCCCAGTTGACGTCCACGCGCCAGGAATTCGCATTCGGCGTCGAATCGCTGAAGGACCCCAGGGTGAAGGAAACCAAGGTTCCTTCCGTGGCAAATTGGTCGCCCGGGCTGCTGACGAGCACCGGATTGGAAGAGACGCTGACCTGGCCCTGGGCAAAGGTCGGCGGCGCACCTTCATGCGCGATGGTCACATTGATCGGGAAGGTACCGCTGCCGGAATAATTATGGCTGCCGTTGACGGTGAAAACGCCATTGGAAAGCGTGATCGTGCCGGCACTAGTACCGCTGAAATCGCCCCAATCGATGGTGGCGCTGTAATGGCTGCCGACTCCGTCGTTCGGATCGCTCGCATTCGGCTCCGCTCCACCCGGGTCGGTGAAGGTGGCCACCGCATGAGTGAACGCCGTATTGCTCGCTACCGTGAAGTTCGTGGCCGAAGCCGACACGGCCGGGTCGGCCACCGAAGCGTTAAACGTTGTCGAACCCGTTTGATTCAGGTTGTCGGTGATGGTCACCGTGACCGGATAAGTTCCTTCTTCGCCGTAGCTGTGCAATCTGCTTCCCAGAGTTCCCTGGGTGTTCGTCGTGAACGTCGTATGAGCCGTGTTGTCTCCCCAGTTGATATCGACGCGCCAGGAATTGGCCCCGGACGCGGTATCGCTGAACGATCCCAAGTTGAACGAGGTCGCAGTCCCTTCCGTGCTCAATTGGTCGCCGGCCGAGGAAACCGATACGGGATTGGTCGAGATGGTTGCCTGGCCCTGGGCAAAGGTCTGCGGCGCACCTTCATGCGAGACGGTCACGTTGATCGGGAACGTGCCGCTTCCTGTATAGCTATGGCTGCCGCTGACCGTGAAGACGCCATTGGAAAGCGTAATGGTGCCGGCGGTGGCGCCGCTGAAATCGCCCCAATCGATGGTGGCGCTGTAATGGCTGGTGACGCCGCCGTTCGGATCGCTCGCATTCGGCTCCGCTCCACCCGGGTCGGTGAAGGTGGCCACCGCCTGGTTTGTGAGCGTTGAATTGCTGACCCCACTAAAGTTGATGCCGGAGGCATTCACAGCAGGATCAGCAACCGTTACGTTAAAGGTCGCCGCACCCATTTGGTTCAGATTATCGGTGACCGTGACCGTAACGACATAGGTTCCTTCCTCGCCATAGTTGTGCGGCTGATTGCCCAGCGTGCCTTGGCTGGGAACGGTGTAGACGGTATGGGCGGTGTTGTCTCCCCAGTTGACATCCACCCGCCACGAAGTTGCGTTGGCCGTCGTATCGCTGAACGATCCCAAGGAAAAGGAAGTCGCGGTCCCCTCTGTGGAAACTTGGTCGCCCGGAGTCGTGACGACCAGTGGTGCGGCCGTGACAGTGGCCGTGCCCGTGCTCGCCGACGCGGGCGCGCTTTCGTGGAAGACGGTCACCGTGGTTTGGTAGGTATTGGGCTGAGCATAGGTATGATTGCCGGTGACGGTGAAGACGGTGCCGCTCAGAGTGATGGTGGCCGGCGTCGAGCCGCTGAAATCGCCCCAATCGATGGTGGCGCTGTAATGGCTGCTGAGGGGGCCCGGATCGTTGGCATTGGGCTCGGGCTTTCCCGGATCGGTGAATGTGGCCACGACCTGATTGGTTAGTGCCATGCTATTGACCGTCGAGAAGTTGACGGCGGAAACCGATACCGGCGGATCGAACACGGAAATGTTGAAGTTCGTGGAGCCCGTCACCCCGGTGCTGTCCGTGACCGTGATCGTGACGGGAAAGACCCCCTCCTCGCCGTAGTTGTGTCGTTGCGTGCCAAGCGATCCCTGTTGATTGACGGTAAAGGGAGACGTGGTGCCATCGCCCCACATGACGGTTACACGCCACGGATTGCCAATCGCGTTATCATCGGTGAACGACCCCATGTTGAAGGTGGGCGTGGGGAAGGCCCCTTCTGCGGTGGTTTGGTCGCCGGGGGAGGAAACGTTGACGGAGGGTGCGAGCCGATGTTCGAGCAGCTCCAAACGGGGCTTGAAAACCAGGCGAAGCCGATCGCGCCGGGATTGATGCAATTCAAAGTTGAAGAACTTGGGGATTCGGGGAAGCATGATCCATTCCTTTCAGGGGGTGCTTCGGAGTTCCGTCCACCGCCTGACCATCACAGGACGAGAGCGGCTGTGGAGTAGGACGTACCTGAACACGACCAACCAACGGTTGCACGACCCGACAAGCAAGGTCGGCTCAGCTTAAGCAGGAGGTTCAAGAGGAGCAGCGAAAGGATTCGAGCTTGCCTTCTTCGCCACACCGTAGCAGCGGAAGGAGAAGCTCCTTCGCCACTACGTTGGGCATCGCTCAAAAAGACCACAGATAGGGTCAAGCCAACAGGGCAGGGGGCGATGCCCGCCTCTCTTGATCAATTGTAACTATCCAAGTTAACATTTCAAGGACCGGTGTCAAGCAAGAAATACTTGACTTAACCTGCACGACTGATATTCACGCCCTACGCGAATGGCATTACGACCAGCCACGAAAATAAGCGACGCCGCCAAGGTTTCGACCTCGGCGGCGTCGCTTGTTCGTGTTCCAAGTCCGTCAAACCAAAGTGAAGTCCCGTGGGCTCCTAACTTCCTTTTTCCGGAAGAATTTTCGAAAGATCCGCGACAATCTTTTCGATGTCCTGCCCCTTCATCTCGCCCTTCTTGAAGGCGAAGTTGGCCTGGACGCGTTTGTGGACGTACAGCAGCACGGTCACGTCCGCGTCCTTGGCAATCTTGTAAGGTGCCGGGCCGGCAGGATTGTCAATGGTAAGAGCAGTTTTCTTGATGTGCTCCTTGTTGGCCCATTCCTTCAGCTTCTTATCCAAACCTTCCTGATCGCTGAGGAATACGGCAAAGCTGCCCATGCGGGCGTCGCTGTGCTTGACCGTTGCGGCGTCAATCTTCTTGACCAAACTGGTCACCGGTTCGCTGATCTCGCGCGCAAAGACCACTGCGACCGGGCTATCGCCGTTCGCTCAGACCAGGCACTGCTTGGTCCCCGCGAACGGTCCGGTGATGTTTTCCGGATTAAACGGCGAGCACCCTTGGCCGACTTGCGGCCCGGATTTGAGGGTCTCCGCAGCGATCAAGCCGCCGGCGAGCAGCAAGACCGCCAGGGAGGTCCCTATGGCGATGCGATGTGTCATCGTAAAACCTACCTCCTCGTGAAAAACTCGGACTCGGAACCCCAATTGGGCATTTAGTTGATTTACATACATCTACGCCAGGGGAAAGGGGGCGGTTCGTCGCGTCGATGCGATTTCTCCACCCGAGGCAGCCGCTCGATCCCTGGACTGGACACCTTGGGCCCCGCGCAAGGCATTCGCCCTAATCGCTGTATTCTTCCCGCGCGGGTTGATAGGCCTGGGTTTCCACCTCCGGCCGCTCCAACGGTGAAGATGCCGCAACCGCCGCAAACGTTCCACTTGGAAACGCGCCCAGAAGGCCGCGCCGCTCGTAACTGGCCAGATCTTCGAGAATTACGCCAACATCTTGGTATCGTTCCTCGCGCTGCCGGGCCATCATGCGATGGATGATGACTGCCAGGGGAACCGGCACCTGGGGGGCGACGTCGGTGAGGCGGGGTGCATCTTGCTGGGCAATTTGGACCAGAACTGCGGCAACGGTGCTTCCCTGAAACGGAAGCCGCCCGCTCAGGAGATAAAAGAACGTCGTTCCCAAAGAGAAAATATCCGAACGTTCATCAAGCGGCTCGCCCAGCGCTTGCTCCGGGGACATGTAATGGGGCGTGCCGACAAGTTTGCCGTGCGGCGCTGAATCTGCGGTTAACTCGGGCGCCTGTTTGAGAAGCCCAAAATCGCTCACTTTCAAGTGCCCTTCCGCGCTGAGCAGCAGGTTGTGCGGCTTGAGATCGCGGTGCAAAATCGCGTGGCGATGGGCGTAGTGAAGCCCTTCCAGTGCCTGGCGGAACCATCGTAGGCCCAACTCGACAGACGGCGGCCCATGCTGTCCCAGCCAACGTCCCAGGTCGCCGCCGGCCATGAATTCCATCGCCATCCAGCCCAGGGCCCGGCCGTCCTGTTCCGCGGTCCCCGCTGCGAGAATTTGCACAATCTGGGCCGAACTAAACTGGGCAAGGACCAGGGCCTCCTTGTTCAAGCGGGCCAGCAGCTCATCGCCGCCGGTTCCTTCATGGCGAAAGACTTTGATGGCGACGGTCCGGTTCAGGCTCATTTGCGTGGCCAGGTACACCTCACTCATTCCTCCCACAGCCAACTTGCGGTCGAGGCGGAAATCACCTCCCAGGATCATCGCCTCGTAGCCGGCCGGCCGGCTGATGGATGAGGAGACGGTGCGTTCTGCACCGGGTTGGCTGGTCTCGGCCTGGGTACTGCGGGTATCGGCTGCAACGGTTTGTGCTTCCAGGAGTTGGCCATGAGCCAGGTGCGCGAATGCCAGACGCAGCCGTTCACGCAGTCCGCCGGCAAGCTCGCTCAGGGATCGGCCGCGCAGACTGCCGCTGATCCGCAAGACGATCACGAAATAACTCGGCTCAATGGTTCCATCCGGACCTGGCTCCGGATCGAGGTACGAGGAGACTTGAACGTCTTCGAGATCAAAGCCGTAGGCTGCCAGCGCCGCCGTGATGCAGGCCACGGTTCCCGGATGATCCTCGCCCACCACCACGACTTCGAACGCTTGGGGAGCGAGTGGCCGGATATCCACATCGGTGGGATGGGGCCCCATCAAGCCGCCCAGTAAACGGACATGGCGCGCGACTTCCGCTGCCGAATAGCGTTCGAAATAACTCGCGGGCAAACGGCTAAAGTGCATCTCCACCAGCGCCGGGTCCAGATCCCCGCACTGGGCACGAACCGAATCCAATAAATTCAGCATCCTGCGAATCCTTCCTTCGCCTAACTTTTTTCCGACGCCGGTTGGGCCACGGCCGTCAATTCCTGAGTTTACCAGCCGCGGCGATCATCAGCGAGCCGAGCTTGGCTCGGTAGGACCACGTGGGGCCAGCTGTAACCTTGAAACCAGCCGCCCAAACTCCGACACTAAATGACCATGCAGCTTACCAGCCGGTCGCGCGGGCGAAGAATCCTGCGGTTCTTCGCCCGCGCGACCGGCTGGTAAGCTGCCGAATCTCGCTTACGGATGTTCGGACGATTCCACGAAGCTCCGGGTTCAGGGTTCGGAGGGTACAATATGAATCGATTTCAGGCAATTCTTACCGGTTGTATGATTGCCCTCCAGGCAGCGCCGGGGTTCGGAGCGAATTACCCGGCGCCCGTGGAAGGGGATTTTATCTTGCCCAATTTCCGTTTCCAGAGCGGCGAAAGCCTCCCGGAGCTGAAGCTCCACTACCGAACGATCGGCACCGCCCAGAAGAACGCGCGGGGTGTCGTACACAACGCAGTGTTGATCCTGCACGGAACGGGCGGAAGCGGGACATCCTTGTTGCGGCCAAGTTTTGCAGATGTGCTCTTCGGCCCGGGAAAATTGTTGGATGCCTCCCGCTACTATCTCATTTTGCCCGACGGGATCGGGCATGGACGATCGAGCAAGCCCAGCGATGGCCTGCATGCCCGCTTCCCACACTATAACTATGCGGACATGGTGCTGGCACAGTATCGGCTGCTGACCGAGCGGCTGAGCGTCGGTCATCTTCGGCTTGTCATGGGCACGTCGATGGGGGGGATGCACACGTGGGTGTGGGGCGAGACCTATCCCGAATTCATGGATGCCCTGATGCCGCTGGCTTCGCTGCCGGTCGAAATTGCCGGCCGCAATCGCATGCAGCGGCGGATGATTCTCGATGCGATTCGCAAGGACCCGGACTGGCATAACGGTGAATACCGCGAGCAGCCACGCGGCTTGGCCACCGCGGTGGAGTTTCTCATTCTGATGGGAAGCAGCCCTCTCCAGATGCAGAAAATGGCACCGACGCGCGTGGCCGCAGACAAACTCCTGGAGGATCAGGTTCGGACCCGCCTGAAAGGGCTGGACGCCAATGACCTGCTGTATCAGGTGGATGCATCGCGTGATTACAATCCAGCCCCGGACCTGGGTAAGATCAAGGCACCGCTGTTGGCGATTAATTCTGCGGACGATGAGATCAACCCGCCCGAACTGGGCATCCTGGAGCGCGAGATCCAGCGCGTACCGCACGGACGCATGGTCCTGATCCCGATCAGCGACGAGACTCGCGGCCATGGAACCCATACCTACGCCGAGATCTGGAAAGCCCACCTCGCCGAATTGTTGGAGGCGTCCAAGCGCGAATAAGCGGAGCCTGGGCTGTCACGCTCCCTTCTCTGAAACTTCGCGCCATCTTTTCACTTGACGCCCTAAATTTACGGCTTACAAAGGAATCGTCGACGGGCGTTGCTTCCTCTCTGTGCCCATCGCTCGCCGATACCGCTGGTTGGCCGATTGCAAGGACTCGCGAGGATCGTCCCATGAAATGGGGCAAGTGTCGTTTCGGCCGTCTGAAGGTCGATGGCGAGAAATACCGTCGGGATGTCGTCCTGGACCGGGGTGTGCTCCACAAGCGGAAAAAGAAACCCTCGCAGCAATTCCGTGAGCAGTTCGGCCACACACCGGTATCCCTCCCTGAAGCGATTCCTTGGGAGTGCAAGTGCTTGGTCATCGGTACCGGCATGGAGAGTCGTCTACCCATCATGGACGATGTCAGGGCCGAGGTGCAGCAGCGCGGCGTAGAGCTCGTGATCGCCTCCACCCCTGAGGCTGGCCAATTTCTTCGCGCCAACCCCGCGGAAACGAACGCCATCTTGCATGTGACCTGCTGATTGCACGCTTCCGCAGCGTCCGGTCGGCAAACTCCGCGGTCCAGGAGCAGTCGTTTCCGGCGCAGAAGAGGATTCGCATGAGCGGCCTCCTCATCACGTGTGATAGTTGCCGACGGAGTTGGCAGCTCGGCACGCCTGATTCCATGTACATTCAGCTGGAACTCGCGTCCCAGCCCTACCCCTCCTGTGGCGCGTACACGCTGGGTTGCCATTCTGCCTTGGACGGATCTCACCCGGCACCGAGTTCTCGGAAGAGCCGATGGGCGAACACGGTCCGCCCGGGCCAAGAACCGTGATGGGATCAAACTTCCGACTGCCCGGTCTGCCAGCCACCCTCATTGGTGAAACGAATACACGTCTCCGGATCAGCCGGGCCGCCAAGGGCACGCACCAGGTCGGCCGGGGTCGTTTCCTGCGGCTTGGGCGGCAATTGATAGTGGCAGCCGAAACGGGCGAAGTGGACCGAGCGCGCGGCGGCGATTGCAAACGCGGACACGGCTGTCCGCCGAAGCTCCGTGCAAAGTTGATTGTAGAACAGCAGACTCGCTTTCCCCCGCGGCGCCAGCGCGATCGGCCGGGAAGGCGGCCCGTGCTCGATTTCCTGCGTCAAGAGCCAACACTGCCGGTGAGGAAAGTATTCCACCGTGTACAGCCGGGCCGGATCTATGCCTTTGTCGCGGAGCAACCGCCAGAGATAACGGCCCTGCTCCTCCTTGGACCAGAAAGACGGAATCTCCGACAGCTCTCGTTTCTCCAGTCGAGCCAGACGCCGGGACAGTTCATTCGGCATACTATTATCGTGATCGGCCGCGCCCCGTTAAGCAATGCCAATTCACCCGCTAGCGCGGGATCGGGATCATCTTGACGCACACCGGCACCGGCACTTCCACGACCGTCCCAGTCGGCCGAAGCTCGCCCGTATGGGCGTCGATGCGGAAGACCACAATGCTGTCCGCATCCTGGTTCGCGACCAAAAGATAAGTCCCTGTCGGGTCGATCCCGAAGTTGCGCGGCGTCTTGATTCGCTCGGATTGGTTCGCCACGTAGCGCAAAGAGCCGGTTTGCGGGTCGATTGCGAAGACGGCGATGCTGTTGTGGCCGCGGTTCGAGCCGTAGAGGAACTTGCCCGAGGGATGCACCTGCACTTCGGCTGTCGTGTTGCTCCCTTTGAAGCCCGCCGGAAGCGTGGACACCGTTTGGAAAGGGTCCAGGCGGCCGCGCTCTCCGTCGTAGCGGAAAGCAGTCACCGTGGAATTGAGCTCGTTAATGACGTAGGCCGTGGTGCCGTTGGGATGGAACGCAAAGTGTCGCGGGCCCGCTCCCGGAGCAACCGACACCGCGGGCGGATCGTTCGGGGCCAGCGTGCCCTTGGCCGAGTCGTAGCGGTAGAGGAAGACTTTGTCCAAGCCGAGATCGGCAACCACGGCGAAGCGGTTGGCGGCATCGAGATTGATGGAGTGAGCGTGCGGTCCCTCCTGCCGCTTGGGATTGGGGCCGGTGCCGTGGTGTTGCACGAAGGCGGTGGCTTTGCCGAGCCGGCCGTCGGCCCCGACCGGCACGACCGAAACGCTGCCGCCGCCGTAATTGGCCACCAAGACATGTTTCCCCGCGCGATCCACCACGAGATGGCAGGGACCCGCTCCGCCCGAGGGCTGTTGATTCAGCACGCTCAGGTCTCCGCTCTTGGGATCGATCGCGAAGGCCCCGACTCCGCCGGTCTTTTTGCCATCGAAGTCTGTGACCTCGCTGACGGCGTACAAGAAGTGACGTTCCGGATCGATCGCCAGAAATGACGGGTTCGTCGTCTCGGCCGCGAGCACGCGCGAGGTCAGCTTGCCAGAGCTCAGGTCCAGTTCGAAGCGATAGATCCCCTGGCTGCCGCGTTGAGTGTACGTACCGACGTAGACCCACAGTCGCTCCGATTTCGGTTCCTTCGTCACCTGGGCAAAAGCCGGGGCTGCCAAGGGCAGGAGCAATGCCAATGAAATCCAGTCCATGCCACGACCGGTGGAAAACGCCATGATCTCACCTCCTCCGTCCGTCTATCGGAACGTGCACACGGTTTGCAGACGCCTGTTGCCATTGTGCGAAGCGAGCGCGGTCAAGGCCAGCACATTCTCGATTTCCTCCGCCCGCATCCGCGTGTTGCGTTGCATGGACGAATGGGCCGTGCACCATACGTTAACCCCGTAGCTGGGTCCGACGTCCCTGCCTATCCGTCCGAAGTGAGGAAGCTGCCATGCGATTCTGCCTCTGCTTGTCCATCATGGTCGGTTGCCTGGCATGGCCCCCCGCGGTCACGGCTGTCGATCCCGAGGTTGGCCGGCCAAATTTCTTGTGGCTCATCGCGGAGGATTTGGGCCCGCACTTGGGCTGCTGCGGCACCAAGGAAGTCTGGACGCCGAACCTGGATCAGCTCGCCGCCCAGGGAGTGCGGTACACGCACTGCTTCACCACCGCCCCGGTCTGCTCGCCCAGCCGGTCGGCGTTCATGACCGGCATGTACCAGACCACCATCGGCGCCCACCACCACCGATCGCACCGTGACGATGGTTACCGGCTCCCGGACGGGGTCCGTGTCGCCACGGATTGGATGCGCGCCGCCGGTTACTTCACGGCCAACGTGCGCACCTTTCCGAAGGAGGTCGGTTTCACCGGCACGGGCAAAACGGATTGGAACTTCACTTACGTGGGCAAGCCCTTTGACTCGGACCGCTGGGAAGATCTGAAGACGCACCAGCCATTCTTTGCCCAGATCAATTTCAAAGAGACGCATCGGCCGTTCGTGTCGCCCCGCCGTGCCGACCCGGCCAAGGTGGAGATTCCGCCGTATTACCCCGACCATCCGGTGACGCGCACCGACTGGGCCAAGTACCTGGACGCGGCCACGGAGCTGGACGGGAAAGTGGGCAAGATCTTGCACCAGCTGGAAACGGATGGCCTGGCCGAGAACACGGTCATCCTCTTCTTCGGCGACCACGGGCAAGCCCACGTCCGCGGCAAACAGTTCTGTTATGACAGCGGCCTGAACACACCGCTCATCATCCGCTGGCCCAAGAAGTTTGCCACGCCGAAACAATTCCATGCCAGCAGCGTTGACGCCCGGCTCATCGCGGCCATCGACTTTCTGCCGACGATGCTGGCCAGCACCGGCGTGCCCAAACCCGCCAAAATGCAGGGCGAAGTCTTCCTCGGCGATCACGCGGCTCCGCCGCGGCAATTTGTCTTCGGTGCCCGTGACCGGTGCGATGAAACGGTGGCCCGATTCCGAACGGTGCGCGATGCCCGCTACCGATACATCCGCAATTTCATGCCCGAACGGCCGTTCCTGCAACCGAATGCCTACAAGGAACGCTCCTATCCCGTGTGGAATCTGCTGAAGGAACTGGGCGCCCAGGGCAAGCTGACACCGGCACAGGCCTTCCTGACCGCACCGCACATGCCGCCGGAAGAACTCTACGATCTGGAAAGCGACCCCTTCGAGATCCACAATCTGGCGGCTTCGCCCAACCCGGAACATCAGGCAGTATTGCAACGGCTGCGGGACGTCTTGGCAAAATGGATCGAGGACAGCAACGACCAGGGCCGCATTCCCGAACCGCCCGACGTGGCTGCCGCCAAAGGCGCGACCCGGCCTGGCACCGATCCAAACGCCGCCGCAATCGTCCGCACGCAAGCCGAGCCGTCCCCGCGCGCGGCACCGCAGGCCGAGCAGAAGCCTCCAGCGGCCACCGAGCCACCGACCGAATGGATCGAACCGTTAACAGGGCACCGCGTGATCCGGCTCTCGCGCGAACCGGGGACATCGAGCTTCTACTTCCATCAGAATGCCTTCACCGCCGCCGGCGACAAAATCGTTGTTTCGACCCGACAAGGGCTGGCCACGATCGACTTACAAACCCGGCAGACGGACTTGCTCGCAGTGACGCGCGCCGGCCAGGTTATCGTTGGTAAAAAGACCCGCCAGGTGTTCTATACCCGTGATGGCTCGGTCTTCGCAACCCACTTGGACTCTCACGCCACGCGGGAGATCGCGAAGCTGCCGCCGGAAATTCGCGGCGGATCCGGGCTAGCCGTCAACGCGGATGAAACCCTGCTGGCGGGCAGCTATGTCGAAGGCGGACAAAGAGGTCCCGGCAGAGGCGCAAGTCTGGAGGCCCGTTGGGCCGCCCGCATGCCCATGCGGTTGTATACGGTCGACATCAAGACCGGTGCGATCAAGACATTCCATCCCAGCACCGATTGGCTCAACCATGTCCAATTTTCGCCGACGGACCCGACATTGCTGATGTTCTGCCATGAAGGTCCGTGGCACAAAGTCGATCGCATCTGGACGATCCGGACCGACGGCACCGGCCTGAAGAAGATCCACACCCGCACCATGGAGATGGAGATCGCCGGCCATGAGTTCTTCAGCCCGGATGGCAAGATCATCTGGTATGATCTGCAAACCCCCAAAGGCAAGGAATTCTGGTTGGCGGGACACGTGCTGGCAACCGGCGAAACGATTCGCTACCGCCTGAAGCGGGAGGAATGGTCGGTGCACTTCAACGCCGCGCCCAATGGTCAGCGTTTCGCCGGCGACGGCGGAGGTCCGCGCAGCGTGGCCGCGCCGGGAAACGGCCAGTGGATCTATCTATTCACGCCGAAGGACGGCACGCTTCAAGCGGAAAAGCTCGTGGACCTGGCCAAGCACGATTATCGACTGGAGCCAAACGTGTCGTTCACCCCTGATGGGAAGTGGATCGTGTTCCGTTCAAACATGCACGGGCCGACCCATGTGTATGCCGTCGAAGTGAGCAAAACGCCGCTCCGCAAGCCGGGCCAGCAGGGTGCGGCTCCCGGAGCGGCGTCTGCGGCTCCGGCACCGGTCAGGGACCAACCGTGATCGTCTCAGATTTGGGATCGAAGCCGAAGATGAAGTCCTTCCCGTCGCTGAAGATCAGCGCCAATTCGCTCTTGCCGATCAAGGTATTGCCGCCGCCGTTGCCGTGAACCGTCGAGGCATCGAGCTTCGGCACGCCGTTACCGGCCAACAGGTTCGTCACCCGAGTAGCATAGCTGGTGGGTCCACTCCAGTAAGCGGCAATCTTGAGCCAAGAGAGCAGGCCCGCCTCGGTATCGTAATTGGTGCTGCCGGCAATCAACAGATCCTCCTGGTCGCCACCGTAGAGGACCGCGTGGCTGGTGCCGGCCACAAGGATATTTCGCCGGCCGGTGCTGCCCCTGAGGATGCCGTTGCCGGCGCCGATGAGCAGATTGAAGGTGCCTGGCGATCCGCCATTGCCGCCGGTCACATTCTGGATACCGCTGACTCCGCCGGCAATCTCGGTGGCTGTGCCGGTCTGCAAATCGACGACAACGTTATTGGCGAAGGCGCTATAATCCAGGGTGCTGGTGCCGCCGCCATGGAGAGCACCGGTAAGGTGTCCACCGGTTTGGATTTGAAAATCGTTGGTCTGCGAGCCGCCCGTCAGGTTCTGAACGCCCGTGAAGCTCACTGCCGTGTCGAGTGTGCCGCCATTGGGGCTCGTGATCTTCCACACATTCGGCTGATTCGGGCCGACGAGCTGGTTGTCGCCGGTGCCGCCATCCAAGTTGACATGGTTGCTCGCTGGAAGACTGGTTACTTGGAACAGATCCTTCCCCTCGGCCCCGTGGATCTCCAGCGTATCGATGCCGCTGAAGCTAACCGCGATGGGTCCGCCGGCCGTCACGAGCATGGTCGAGAGCGAGTAGTTCCTGGCCCCATTAAACCCATCATCCAGGATCTTCAACGTATCGGGTCCGGACCCACCCTGGACGCTCACGGGGCTGTGGATGCCGTTGAGGCTATGATTGGCATCCCCCACACGGATCACGTCGCCGGCGTTGCCCAAATCGACGGTCGTCAGGAGAAGCCCGGCATCGGTTCCCCGCACGTCGATCATGTTGGGGTTCGATTGGGCGGCCGACAGTACGACGGTCCCAAGATGATCATAGCTGATCAGGGCTGCACCGCTCCGACTCAGTCCCCCCGCATCCAGCAGGTACACCTCGGCCGAAGCGGCACCGGTATCGATCACCTTCAGTGCTTCCTGGGCTCCGAGCTGGCCGTGGATCGTGAGCGGGCCGCGCAGATGGTCCAGCGTGTTGCTGGCGTCGCTGATCGCGATATCGTGAGGGGCGGTGCTGAGGTCGAGGGTCGTCGCGGTCTGTGCATGGGTTCCGAGCACCAGAACATGGTTGGAGCCATTGGCGCTGACTGCCGTGTGCAGCGTCAGAGCCGCGAGGTTGGTGTAATTGATCGGCTGGAAATGGCTCCCCGCCACCGCGCCTTCACTGACTTCGTAGGTAACCGGGCTGGGCTGGGGACCGCCGTCGTTCAGGACGAGCTGGTTCATGCCACTTTGGCCATTGACAGTCAGCGGTCGATCAAGAACCAGCGTGTTGGCCACATCGCCGACCGTGATGAGATCATTGCCAGCGCCGGCGTTGATCAGGGTCGCGGCATCGCCGATGGCGTTCACGTCGATCGTGTTACCCTGGCCACCTGCGTTTAGAATCATCGTGCCCACGTTGCGGTAAACGAAGTCCTTGTTGCCCCGCGTCAAGAAGTTGCCGACGAGTTGCGAGAAACCGATGAGGTAGTGCTCCGGCCCACCGGCCTTGCGATCATCAAAGGCCACCACGGCTTTGCTATCCCCGCCGTCTACGAGGACGTCCCCGCCAATACTGTCCAGCGTTTGGTTGAAATCGCCGATGTTGATATGGTCCCCGCCGCCGCTGTGGATAGTGATTGGAACGCCATCGGGTGTGCTCTGCACCCAGACAATGTCGGCGGCCATTCCCGTCTTGACGATGATGCCTCCGGCAAAGCTCCCGTTAGCAGGGGTATCGTAATTGATGTGGTACGCCAGGCTCACCGGCAGCATTGTGACCGGGTCGAATGAGTGCAGCGGACCGCCGCTGATTTGGCCGTCGGTAAGGATGACGCGATCCGCCTCCGTGGAGCTGCTCTCACTGACGGTCAACGCATCCTTGCCCGGCCCGGCGTGTACGTCCAGCGTGCCGAACAGGCCGAAGGGCGGACGGGGCGGCTGTTGCGGTGGCGGCGGCTCGAGCAATACGCCGGTGTTGGCCGGGGCATCGGAGGACACATTAAACGTGTCGTTTCCCGCATCGGCGTAGAGCACCGTGTGCCCGGTGTTGGACTGAACGTTGATCGTGTTGTTGGACCCCTTGGCGAAGACATTGAGGGTGTCCTCGTGGTTGGTAATGGCCACGTGGACCTGGTAGTTCGGATGGGTCTGGACAAACATGATCCCGCCCATGGGACCTGGGCTCCCTACGGACTGTTTAAAGAACGCGGCCTCGGTCTTGACGAGGATGTTGTGGGAGTTGGGGCTCCCCTGGACGTTGACCACATCCGCGCTGCCGTCGGGATTGGAAGCTTCGCCATCGTTGACGCCGACGGTTTGAACTGGGGTGGTTTCCAGATCGTTGACCGTGATGGTATCCGCGCCGTCGCCCCCATCCATGCTCACCTTTTCCAGGGATCCTTGCCAGGTGATCAGGTTGGCGTTGGCCTGGACCATGACGCTGGTGGCTTTGTACGGGCTCAGCGCAAAATCATCGGTTCGCTGATCGCCAACCACTTCCAGGGCATTGTGGGACAGAAGATCGGCTGTACTCACGGTCAGGTCGCCGTCGCCATCCTGCCAATGGACGACGTTGGGGGTGCCAAGCGGTGGCGGAGTCCCGCCACCGAAGATAGAAACCATGTCGTGGCCCCGGCCGGCGATGAAGACGTTCGTGCCTCCGTCCCCTTCCAGATAATCATCCTGTTCACCAGCGATGACCTGGTTTTGGCCCGGACCGTGAGCCACAAGGTGGTTGCGAGCCACCCCGCCCTGAAGGATGTTGCTTCCCGAACCGGAGGTCTCGAGATCGCTGATGTAATAAGTGCCGTTGACATCTTGTGCCTGCCCGGGCCAAGGCGGCACTCCCAGCGCTGTTTTGCCGTCGCCGCCGGTCAGGGTGCTGTTGCCGGAGCCGCTCCGGAAATAATTGTAGCCGTGGCCGCCGGTGAGAACATCGTTGCCGTTGCCGGCCACGACATGGGCGTTGCCCTTGCCCAGGTAGGTAACGTGAACATTGCCGTTCCCCGCAGTGATGAAGGCGTCGGCCTGTACGCCCGCCCCGATCGTCCAGACATCGTTGCCGTTGCCGCTATCGATCTGGATGCTCGTGACCCCGGCATAGCGCTGCTTGATCGACCCAAACGCGACAAACACTGCTTCACCGGTCATGGGATCCGAGGGTTGTGGCGGAGAATTATCGTGGGTGATGGTATACACCTCATCCTGGTTAGGATCGGTTGATCCATAATTCCGCAGCGAAACCATCTGGCCGACGTTGAGGACCAGGACACCGTTCAGACCGACGTTGAACCCGTCGGACATGTTCTGGACTGGCTGTCCCTGAGCGAGCTGGACATTGGCAGGGGGAACGAAGGGGTTCGTGGCTTGATCACTTCCGAAGGAAATGATGGTGCCGCTGGCGATGTTGAAACCCTGTTCGTATCCGACAAATCCCGTGACAGGAACATTGACGCCAATTTTCAAGGCAGCCTTGAGATAGCCGTCGATGTCCCCCGTGAAATGGAAGATGCCGGGCAACTGGCTCAAGTCCTTAAGGAACCGGAACTGGCTGATGGAATTTGGGTTCTTTGGATCTTGGAGATAAAAGTTGAGATTCGCTGTGATGCCGCCGTCAACTTCCGCCGAGAACACGGGAAAGTTGATGCCCGCCGAAGCCATAATTCCGCCAGTGATGCTGAGGTGATTGCCCGGCGACTGGGGTTGCTGGTCCCAGGTCGGCATCACGAAGCCGTCGAGGATATCTTTGGCGTTGAAGTCGTGCAAGAACTCGCGGATTCCCTTCGTATCGTAATCCGTCTCGAAATACGCATCCACCTTTACCTGGGCGTTGAACTGGGCAAAGAGACCGGGGATGGCGGTGATGTTCAGGGCATTGAATGGCGCGGGGACGGCATTAAGGGTAAAGTTCGCCTTCGCAATGAACTGGACGAGGGTCGGGTCCTGACCCAGGAGCAGCTTGACGATTCCGTTGGCCGGATCATCGAAAAACGGAAAGTTCAACGCAAGGCTGGCGGAGTTCCCGCCACTGCTGGGAAGAAACCTCTCGGCTGCCTGGCCTACCGGGCCATACTTATCCAATTGTGTCGTGAGGTTCTGGAGAATCTTATCCAGTGATGGGAAGTCTCCCTGGCTGAACGCAAAGGTGGTTAGCGGGGTGTCCAGCGAAGGAATGTTTCCATTCGAATAATCGGCGAGATCGTAGACCATTTGGCCCGGAGCGAGATCGACCAAATCGTCGTTCTGGCCAAATTGAAAATCGCCCAGGTTGATTTGCAGATCATTGCCGCTCACCTGGATCTGGTTGACCGCCTTGGCTAGGTCCAGAACCGTCTGGACCACGGTTTCGATGGCTTGGATATCGGGTGGGAGGACGTGACCTTGGTTCACGAGGGAAATAAGGGTCTCGAGGCTGACATCCTGCCCGGCCAGGTCGCTCAGAACGGGTAACGGCGCATTGAGTGCGTCGATCAGCGGCTGAAGCGGTTTGGTCCAGGTTTGAATATCTGTGACGATTTCTCCGATGATCCCATTGAAGAAGTCGGCGGCTTTCAGCGACAAGCCGTCGAATTTGATCGTGGGGCTGTGGATGGCGTCATTCTTCTGGCCGGACTTCTGGTCGATGGACCAGTGCAGCTCGAACATCGTTCCCAGGGACGGAATATCTGGGATGGGGTTATCTTTGCTGTCGGCGACAAAAAGGGAAAGCATCAGGTACGCATCCGCCTGGCCGAACACTTCGGCCGACGAGAGCGGATCTTGGAGATCGTCGATCGCGAAGCCGGCCACCAGCTGCGTCGGGTTTTGCATGGTGCCGGCATCCGACGCCTGGCCGTCGAAGAAACCGACGTGGATCTGGATATTTGCATTGTTGGATAGTGTCGCCTGGGCTTCCAGTACAAATTCGTGTCCCGCGGCTTTCACATTCGGATTGAGTTTTTGGAGGGGATCCTGATCGGCAGGCATGGCGAGCTTTTTGCTGGTGTCGATGACTAGGCTGCCCGTCCCGTTGGTAACCGTGAAGCTGAAAGCCAGCTCCAGATCGTAACCGATGCTGAGATTGATCGTGCCGTTGGTATGGAGCGAAATCGGCAGGACCGGCAAAGCGAAGCCGAATTGCAGCGACTGCTTTACTTGCAGCAGATCCTGGTGCAGGTGCATTTCCACGTTGACCCCAAAATTGTTGAGGTCGGTTCCCGTGTGGGTGACCAAGATTTGATGGAAATCCAGGGGATTGGCGTAGTTCGTTTTTGCGACCAGGCCAGCGGGGAGATTGTTGAAGATGGCCATCTTGATCTCGTCGTCGGCCTGGGCATCGGTCGGCGTCCAGTTACCGAGGGTGTTGATGGCCTTATTGAGATCGGAATCCACCGTCTTGACGAACGTCGCGGCATCCAGCACGTTCTGGTTGGTGCCGATGAACGGAATTTGCTCCAAGCCCTGGATGAGGGCGTTCGCACCGTTTTCGACGCCGGAGAGTTTCGTGGACAGCGCGGCGGCCAGGTTCGACAGGCCCGTGAGAACTGTACGATCTTCCAGAGTTTCAAGCAGCAGACGGGGCCGCCGGCGCGTGGTTTTCCGATGTTGCGCGGCGGGGGAGAGAGGAACTGGTCGCTTCGTTGGTCTTCGGAAGATGCTGCGGAACATGGCGATCTCCTGATCAAGATGAAATGCGCGAATAGACGGCCCAACGGGCACAGCCGACCCAAACCCTGGGGTCTCTATCACAGCACTCCACAAATGGCCCCGGGAGGGGACATCTAGCGGAAAAAATCTGCCGGGATGTGGCTACGCCGCGCCATGAACTGTTTTGCCCTGGCCCATCCGAAGCCCTACCATACTGGACACACGTCAACGGCAGTATGGAGCGCGGCCCAACGGGCAATCTTGGCCGCCGTCGATCCGGCATATCGGGGAACAGGAGCTGCAATGATGCAGGGTTCGTCGCCTTCCAGTGCAGATCAGGCGGTGCGCGCAGGAACGGCGAGATGAATTCACCGCCGCGCAGAAAAAGGAGCTGGACTCATTCCGCACCGAGGCCGAGGCCGTACTGCGGCAGGTGACCGAGCCAGCAGACCGTCGCACCGATTCGTGCTTACCAGCCCAGGGATCGACGCAAGTCTTCCAGGCCACCGCGCACGGCGTCCTCAGGAGTTGGATACGTCCCGCTCCCCTCCAGGCGGCAGCCACTCACGGTTTGCGTCACTTCGCAGCCATACTTCCCGGCCGCCGGAATCGGCACCAGCCGGTACTGTGGAGATTTCTCCAGGAGCACGAGCCAGGTGCCGCGTTTGGTGCTCACCTGAACCGCGCCACCGCGCTGGGCCAACCAATCGGGCGTTGCCACGCTCGCCATGCTTCGCTCCCTCCGAGAGGATCAAACCATCGGGACTCATCGTGACTATACGGGCCGAGTCCTGCTGCGGACAGCCGTCTGTGGATAACATCTCCGCAACCCAGATTCCCTTCACCTTGATGGCCTGTCCTTCGGCTTTACAATGAAAGCAGAGCGTGAGGCATGTGGCCCACGCGAGAATCCCCGTCGGGCGCGCAAAGCCCCGCGAGAAGGAGAACGAGCATGCATCATTTCTGGCGGCACGCGCAGCGTGCATTCGAACACCTGGGTCATTGTGGCGGTTGGGCGGGCGGTGGCCCGGGCACTCACGCTTGGGAAGGCCCTGCCGAGGAAGGCTATGAAGGGTTCGCCGGGGGCGGAGGCGGCTTGGGTGTGCGCCGGCCGCTCCGTTTCCTGGCCCACAAACTCGGCCTGGACGAACGTCAGATTGCCGAAATGGCCCGTGTCCTGAGCGAGCTCAAAACCGAACGGGCCCAAGCCGAGGTGGACCGCCAGCGCACGGTGGCGGCGTTTGCCGACGCCATGGCCGGCGATTCCTTCGACGCTGCCAAAGCTGGGGACGGCGGCGAACTGCGCTTGAAAAGTGCTGAGCGGCTGCGCGGCGCGGTGCTGAAGGCGTTGCAGCAAATCCACGCCATCTTGAATCCGGACCAGCGCCTCAGGTTGGCGTACTTGATCCGCACGGGCCGGCTGTTCATCTAAGCAAACCGGAATCAGTCCGAGCCCGAAGGGGAAGCGATGAAGCGAACCCTTCCGCTCGCCCTTCGGGTTCGGACACAATCAGAACGTATGGCCCCTGTCCATCGTTCCGATTTCCAGTTCCGGGATGCCGAGCTTCTCCAGTTCGCGGACCACCTGCTCGCGGAATCGCGCCTTGATATGCACAGCCACCACGCGGGTCCGTTGCTTCAACTTACGGATTTCGCCGGCGAAGAGTGTTGGCGTGAGGTGTTTGGACACCTGCGCCAGCGCGGCCATCGAGTCGGGAAACGTCGCCTCCAGGAACACGGCCTTCAGATGGGGCGTCCGGTTGGCGTAGTGCCAGATGGTCTCGGTCGGTCCGGTGTCCCCTACGATCAGCACGGCCACGTCCTTTTCTTCCACCAAGAAACCAAAGGTCGGCACGACGTGATCGACGGGAATCGGCGTAATCCGCAGGCCTTCCAGCTCAATCGTGCGTTCGGATTCCAGGACCGCAACTTTCAGGAACGGCGCATTCGGAGGAGAGAGGCGAATCATATCCGGCCAAACCCGGTCGTTAAAGACATCCTTGCGCAAGGAATTCAGCACCGGTTCGCTGGCATGGATCGTTACACAACTGCTTTTGCCCTCGTAGGCGTTTTCCACGAAAATCGGCAGAGAGGCGATATGGTCCATGTGCGTGTGCGTGAGCAGCACATGCTTGACCTGGGCCTGTTCATCAACGGTCCCCGCCAAACCGAGAGAGCCGGCATCGATCGCCACGGTGTCGTTGATTCGGTAGGAAGTCAAGAACTGGTGCGGCCGCACTTCGGCAGCCGAGACTGAGGATGGCACCAGCGTCACCTTCACGGCTTATTCCTCCGCTCTTTCGGTGATTCTTACAGTAAACGGGTAAATGCGGAGCGTCAATTGCGAAAGGGTGTTTGCGATGTCCGGCGAATGCGCGATCCGGATTGGGGAGCCGTTTACAAGAGTTGTAGCGGCCGTGCCGAGCCTTCGGATGAGGAGGAGGACTCCTCGCAAACGGCCGTGCTCCGGAAAGCATGGCGGGGCACGCTCCCGACCGCTAAGATGCAGCACAGATCCCTGTACTGAGCCAGTAGAGGCCAATGGATGCATTACCGGGAGCACGCAATGAATACTGCAGCGATCAGGATTGCTCCGTCCATTCTGGCGGCCGATTTTGCGCGGCTGGGAGAGCAGGTGGCCGCGGCCGAAGCGGCGGGCGCCGACCGGATCCACGTCGATGTCATGGACGGCCATTTTGTGCCCAATATTTCGATCGGTACCCCGATCGTCCAATCCTTGCGGCCGGTGACTCGACTACCGCTGGAAATCCACTTGATGATCGAGAATCCCGATCTGTACCTGGATGCTTTTGCAGAGGCGGGTGCGGATTCGCTGCTCGTCCATCAAGAGGGGGCGGTGAATCTCCATCGCACAGTGCAGCACATCAAGGCGCTTGGTAAGAAGGCGGGAGTCGTCATTAATCCCGCCACATCCGCATGGGTTCTGGACGAGATCCTGGCGGACGTGGACCTGGTCCTGGTGATGACGGTCAATCCCGGCTTCGGCGGCCAGCAGTTTATCCACAGCATGCTGTCCAAGATCCGCCGTGTCCGCGAGATGATCGACCGGGTGCAGCCCGACTGTGAGCTGGAAGTCGACGGCGGCATCGAACCGCATACCGCAGGGCCGGCCGTTGAGGCCGGTGCTACGGTACTGGTAGCCGGTTCGGCCGTGTTCCATGTCCGCGAAGGAGTAGCGGACGGCATCGAACGGATCCGTGCAAGTCTGCGCACCTGATTACGAAGGGGTTCCTGAGGTTGCGATGATGGGCTGGCAAATCCAGGTTAGCGAGAACCAACGGCTGGTCTTTTCCGGGGAAGCCGAACTCCCCATGGAGCTGGGACGCCAGGCGGACCGCTCCGAATCGCCCTACGCGCTGAAACAGGTGGAGGACCGCTGCCGGGTGATCATTGCCCGATTGGAAGAACATACGGTTTCGCGGCGGCATGCCCTCGTGGAAAATGCACCCGAGCAAGGGGTACGGGTGACCAACCTGAGCACGCAACAACCCGTCCGTCTCGCCGATGGCACCGAGTTGCCGCCCCATGAATCCCGTATCATGGCCCCGCCGCTGACCTTGACGGTGGGCAACAAGACGATCCGCATCCTGGAAGGTGAGGCCGAGGATGTGCCGCTGCGCAGTCTAGATGAGGCCACCAGCCCGCCCGGCCGTTCCTCATCCGCCTATGCCACGGCCGCACCCTCCGCCGGCGCACAGGTAGCGAT
>Ga0070734_10002273_pt1 | contig 23954 bp, 16 predicted proteins | sample Coa_R1_8_FD_66444 | JGI IMG/M metagenome (GOLD analysis project Ga0070734, IMG submission 66444) | Surface soil microbial communities from Centralia Pennsylvania, which are recovering from an underground coalmine fire - Coalmine... | ecosystem: Environmental > Terrestrial > Soil > Unclassified ...
GAGATCAGCAGGCCGAGACTGGAATAGAATCGATCAGGGGCATGGTGCTGCCTTCGTTAGGCCTCCATCCGGACCTTGATGGATTCCGGGCGGTCATTGTCACGCTGATAGAGTGAGCCGCCGCATCGATCACACATGCCCTCCGCCCGGGGTGGTCGCGCGTGGCAAGCAGGATTTTCAGCACTCGTTGATGTGGACCGTGTGTACATGCCTGCCGTCCAAACTCCCGCAGCGCTTTCAATATGATATGTTGTTGATGTCGTGAAGTGGCAAAAAACCGTTCGGGACGAGGAGCATCGTGGATTCACATTCAGCCCTTGGTTTACTGTCCATTTTGCGATCAGACCCAGGTTTGGATGATTTGCGAGACGGTATGGACAGGCCGCGAAAACGGCTAAATCCTTGCCAGACAGTTAGTAGCGGAAAACACAGGAACGCGGGAGTAATTCAGTGGTAGAATGCCAGCTTCCCAAGCTGGACGTCGCCGGTTCGAATCCGGTCTCCCGCTCCATCGTTCCAATTTTCTGACTGGCTCCACATTGGCCGAACAGCGCTCGGGTCCCAACGTCCGTCTCGCCTTGGGCGGCTACCAGATCTGATTAACAGGAACAACACCGTGAATCCCCCCGGAGGCATGGGCGCTCGCCGGGACTCTACTCCGCCAGGACTTTGTGAACGAACTGGACAGCCATCGATCCTTCGCCCACGGCAGACGCCACGCGCTTCACGCTTCCGGAACGAATGTCCCCAACTGCAAAAACCCCCGGAAGACTGGTTTCCAGCATATGCGGCGCGCGCCGCAACGGCCAGTCGCTTCCCAGGTCGGCGCCGGTCTTGATGAACTGCTTACTATCGAGTGCGAGGCAGCCCCGCAGCCAGCCCGTGTTGGGATCGGCGCCGGTCATCAAAAACAGGTGCCGGATCTCCCGGGTCTCCGGCTCATTCGCCTGCTGGCCGCGCCAGCGAATCGCTTCCAGATGGGAATCGCCGTGAAGCTCTTCGATCTGGGTCCTCGGCTTCAGCGTAATTTCCCGGCACGCCTCGATCCGGGAAATCAAGTATCGCGACATCGATTCCGCTAGTCCTGGTCCGCGAACCACGAGATACACATGCCTGGCAAACCGCGAAAGGAACAGAGCCGCTTGGCCGGCCGAATTCCCGCCGCCCACGACAGCCACCTCCTCGCCGCGGCAGATTTGGGCTTCGATTTGCGTGGCCCCGTAATAAATGCCGGCGCCTTCGAACTCGGCAACCTTCGGCAAATCGAGCTTGCGATATTGCGCTCCCGTCGCGATGATGATGCTGCGAGCCTGAACCGAGCCCTCGTCGTCAAGCCCCACTGCATACGGCGGATGTTTGCAGTGGAGCGCCCGCGCGCTGCGCGCGATCAGAACCTGCGCGCCGAATTTCTCCGCCTGCACGAAGGCGCGGTTCGCCAGATCCTGCCCGGAAATTCCCGTTGGAAACCCCAGATAGTTTTCGATTCGGGAACTCGATCCCGCTTGCCCACCCGGACCGCTCCCTTCCAAAACCAGCACGTTCAGACCTTCGGAAGCTCCGTAAACCGCGGCAGCCAGTCCGCTCGGACCGGCCCCAATTACGATGAGATCGTAGACGCTGCCCTCATCGATTCCCGCATTCAACCCAAAGCACGCCGCTGCCTCGGCATTGCTGGGGTTCCGAAGCACTAATTCATCTCGGCAGATGAGCACCGGGATGTCCTTCACGCGGATCTCGAAGTGATCGAGCACGGTCTGTATATCGGGATCGCGTTCCACGTCGATATAGGTATGGGGATGACCGTTACGGGAGAGAAAGGCCCGGAGACGTAACGTATCCGCCGAGTGGCTCGAACCGATCAGCACCGCGTCACCAACAGAGTTGGCAATGAGATACACGCGCCGGAGAACAAACGCGCGCAGAAAAATCTCGCCGAGCGTCGCATCCGTCTGCATGAGCTGGCGCAGAGAAGGTCGGGCCAGCTCCAGCAGCACACTCTCGTCGCGCGCCCGGCAGCGGACCAGGCTGCGCCTGCCTGAGAGCTGGTTGACCTCGCCCGTGAATGCTCCTGGCCCGAGAACTCTCAACGGGGTCTCATTACCGCTGGTCACGCCGGCGATTTCGATACTTCCGCTGACCACCACAAAGACACCGTGGCTCCCGTCTCCCTGATCAAAGAGCACTTCACCCACACGCGCGCGCCGCTGTGAGGCAAACGGTGCGAGCTGTTCCATTTGCGCGGCATCCAATAGCGGGAACATCGGGTCGGTTTCATTGGGAAGCGCGGCCATGATCTTTTCACTATTATCTCAGCGGCTGCCGTCTCGCGATGCAGCCAGCGCGGCCGCGTTCCGCTTATCGTGAACGAATTGCCCGGCAGAAAGACCGACGTTAGCATTCCAAAGTTGATGTTAAATTTTGCGGCGATGGACTCAAAGTTTTCCTTGTCCAGTATGCTGAGGGTGATGAAGGCGATACTGGCGGCCGCAGTGGGCGCGTCGGCCTGTGTGTTCGCTCAGCCTTTCGTTTCGCAAGGGACATCGGCGAGTTGCGCCGTCGAGCTGCGTCCCGCGAAGGTGGCGATCTTGGGTGGTGTCAGCGCCGCGGGCTTGAAGCCGGCCGATGTCGCGGCGCAGTTGGACCGCCAGATGGACATCTTCGAACACGCGGTGCAGGAGGCGCACGGAATTCTTACGCGGCTGGAACGGGTCCGTACAATCGTCACCAGCCGCGGTCCGAATGACGCGCGCACTGCGAATTTCGAATTGGTACAGCGGGTGCGCGCCGAATTCAATGCGGACGCGCCCGTGGATTCTATCCTGAATCAGTTGTTGCTCATCGGTCTGGACCGGTTCGGAGAATCCATTGAGAACAATTCCGGCAGGCAGGCCAATCTGCCCGTTCGCTATACATTCCGTGATTTCAGCGGCGACATGCAGGCCTTTCGCGATAAATGCCGGGCACAGGCAGAGAAGCAGTTCTGTGACGAGCACTCCGAACAGTGCGCATCGGGTCCTCCGAAAAACGCCGCGGGCAGCTTCGTAGCCCGATCGGAGGAGCGCGTGCTGCGGCCGGAAGGCGGCAGCAATTACATCGAATGGGCCGAGACGGTGCCCGGGCGCGCCGCGGCCGAACGGACCGACCCGCAACTTCTCGGCAACATCACAATTCATCTGAAGGGCTATTACACGTTTACGCCCCTGGTCATCGCGCGATGATGCGGCGTTGGCTCCTCACACTCAGCGTCGCGCTCCTGGTCAGCTGCGCCGCGTGGGCCGAAGCGCCCGAGACCCTGAATCCAAAGCTGCTGCGGACCGCTCAAATCGGTGCGCCGCAGGGCATTAGCGTAGGCGATATCAAGAAGGTTGCCGCCGATAGCAATCACTACGACGCCCACACCATCGCATTGGCCCGGGCCGCGCTGCTTGTGCTGGGCGAAGAACGCGGCATCAAAGTTGCCTCGCTTGATGAGGTCCTCGATAGTCTCCTCAATAATATGAGCCGCGAGACCGAAGGCGTGCTACCGGCCAAAGGCCTGGAGCCCGGTTTCGGTGACAACGAGGCCGCGCTGACGCTCGTGTACGGGCTGGTCATGAGCGGGCAGCAGGAGCGCGCGACCAATGATTTGGAGCGGCACCTGGCGTTTGGCTCGCTCTACAAGCAGGCCGTTATTCTGCAAGCGCTGCGCAATATCGGGACGCCGCGCGCCGTCGGTCTCATCCAACGCTATCTGGAAAAAGGCGAAGGGAAACAGATGGCGCAGAACACTCTGGCTGATCAGGATACTCCCGTATTGTTTGAATTGCATGACCGCTGGAATCTGGTTTCGCCCTCCCGCCGCACTCGCAGGGAGCTGGCCAAAATCGTCAACAGCGGATGCAATCAGACTACCGCAATGGCGATGTACTGGCTTGCTTTTTTTGACAAGAACCCTGACGCCAAAGAAGAAAAGGCGGAGCTCGACGCTCTGAAAGCCATGCAAACCCGGCAGGGGCCCGGCTGCGGATGGGTCGATCATCTGATGGCCGTGAAAGCCCTGGGGATGCGTTCGGCCGAAACACCGGCATATTGGGCCAACCTATTCAAAAACGAGAAGGATCTCTGGACGAGGAAACAAGTCGCTCTGATCGCCTATGCGCGCTGGGGCAGGCAGTTCAACCCGTACGCGCTGGAGGCGCTGAAGAGCGAGCCGGTGCAATATGTAGCCTGGGAACTCTGGCACGGCAACATCGAGACCCGGCAGGGCCGCAGCTTCCGAAAGTATTGGGACATCTGGCTGCCGGTCACGCTTCAATTCCACCTCGATTACGAGGAGGGCGGCACGAGTTCGGTGAACCCGGAAGACGTCTCGGAGCTGCTGCGCTGGCTTAAGGCGGGCAACCGGCCGCGCGATCCGTGGGTGGCGAACGCCATGCTGCAGCGGATCGGCCGCTTTGTGCGCGGCGAAAATACGCGCGCGTATCTCGGCTTATTCGAATCGATGCCTGGACGCCAGGATTCTCTCACTCTATTAAATGAAGTCGAAGACCCGCAGGCCCTGCCTCTCTTGAATTACTGGGTGAGCCTGCCGGGCGCGGCCGACGGTAAGCAGCAGCTCCAATACAATATTGACCGCCTGAAATCGCGGCAGAAGCGCGCGCCTTCGGCGTGCTGCGAACCGAGCGAAGCCTGTTTGCGGCAGCGGGTCGAGCAGAGCGCCGCGGCATCTAAAATTCCCACCGCGGAAGAAGCCCATCGCTGGCTTACGATGGCAGACGTCGGCAAAAGCAATCTCAAGATTCGCTTTCAGGACGAATTGAAGCGCTCCGCCGACGTGGAGGGCAAAACCGGAGTGCGCCAAACCTGGGAATTCCTCTACGGCTGCTGGCAGCGGACCGATACAACGAACTGACTGCTTGCCGCTGTCAGTGTGAAGCCCGCCAGCACGGCAAACGTGGTCAGTCCTAGCCTTTTCCTTCACCGGTCGGACGTCCCAGAAGCGCGTTTAGACGGTCAAGCATTTCTCGGAGTCGCGACAGCTTCGCTCGAATCTCGGTGGTCGGCTGAGCCTCCCAGTGGCTGCGGCGAGCGAATATACGCCGCAGATCGGCGTGGGCCTTCTCGATGAGTGCAAGGGTGCGTGCCGCATGTTGCGGGTCACCCATGGACTGTTCCATCTCGACAATACCGCCGAGCGTAAAGCATAACTCCACGTCTGTCCGTAGAAAGTTCAAGCGGTTCTGCTCCGTTTGCCCGTGTAGGCCCTCGAGGCGCTCGCCCGGTCCTGCCATAGCCTTATTCTTATCCTCGATATTCTCTTTTGCAACGGTCGGATCAGTCCAGTGGTTCAAAATCTTCCGGGCACGACTTCGGCAGGCGCCAAATCCGAAAACCGGCCTGGCGTGGATGAAACTCCACACTGGCCTCGCCCTAGTAGACTGAAAATCATGTTCGTCAAGAACGTAGTGAGCCTGGCCCGGTTCAACGCCGCCAGGATGGGCAAGACCACCGTAGCCGAGGGAGAGTTCCTTTTTGCCGGTCTGAACTCGTTCGAACCAGGCCAGGAGCACGCGGCCCACGCTCATGAGGGCCAGGACAAACTCTACCTTGTCCTGGAAGGCTCCTGTCTTCTGCGAGTGGGCGTCCAGGAGGATCGTCTCTCCGCCGGCGATGCCGCCTTCGCGCCGTCCGGCGTCCTTCACTCCATCCGCAATCCCGGCCCGCGCCGTCTGGTGGTGTTGGCGATACTGGCTCCGCCCCCGCGCCAGTAGCCCGTGATTTCAGCGGAACCCCTCGGCGGGCCGCTGCGTCATTCAGGGCTGCGGCGGCAATGCGCCGCATCATTCCACGAAACATGACCTCATGGATCGGCCAGAGTAAGTACCAATACACCAAACCGCCCAGACCATGCGGCTCAAAATAGGCGCCCTGGCGCAGGACAGTGGATTCTCTATCCGGCTCCGCCCGGAACTCGAGCCACGCCCGCCCGGGCACCCGCATCTCCGCCAACAGCCGCAAGCGGCGGCCCGGTTCATAAATCTGCACCCGCCAGAAATCCAACGTGGTTCCCGCCAGAGGAGTTTCCGGATCTGGCCGCCCGCGGCGCATCCCCACGCCGCCCGTCATCAAATCCACCAATCCCCGGACTCTCCACATCCAGTTGCCGAAATACCAGCCTCTACGCCCTCCGATGCGGCGAATAGGAGCGAACGCGTCCCTCCGAGGAAGCGGAATTCTGATTTCTTGTATGTTGCTCAATAGATCGGTTCCGGGCTCGGAAGCCGCCATCGTTACGCTGTGACACCCGGCGTCCGACCAGCGGGTTTCGGCCGAGGCTCGGTCCTCATTGGCGAGCGCGCGCGCGATAGAGCTTCTGAGTCCGGCGGGCCGGACCTTGAAAAGCCGGAGCGCCTTCGGATCGCGGACCACGCTCGCATTGCGTACACTCTCGATCAGACACCGGCCAATCGAAGCGTAAATTGGCGTAATCAGAGTCAGCCATCGGCTCGACAGCGTCGGACTGAGGAAGGGGACCGCGAAAAACCAGCGGCGCAGATTTCGTTGTCGCGCATACTCACGCATGATTCCCACGTAGGAAGTCACATCCGGCCCGCCGATCTCGACGATCAAGCCTCCTTCGGCCCGTACTCCGATTGCTTCGACCAAATACTCGATCACGTCTTCGATGCTGACCGGCTGCGCGGCTGTATTCACCCAGCTTGGCGTGACCATCACCGGAAGCCGGTCCACAAGTGCGCGTATCAGTTCAAACGAAGCGCTGCCCGAGCCGATTACGATGGAAGCCCGCAACTCGATGACCGGGATGCCGCTCGCACGCAGAATCTTGCCTGTCGCAATGCGGCTCCTCATGTGCGGCGATAGCGCGTCGCCCTGCGTCAACCCGCCGAGGTAAACAATTCGATGGATGCCGGCTCGGCGTGCCGCACACGCAAAGTTGGCGGCGGCTTGCTTTTCCTGGCTCTCGAACTCGGGCCCGGATCGCAGCGCGTGTACCAAGTAGAAAGCAGTGTCGACGCCTCGAAAAGCCGTATCCAGAGATGCCGGCTGGAGCAAGTCTCCCGCCACGATTTGTGTACCGGGAGTCACGCGCCCGCTCAGCACCTCAGGATTCCTGCAGAGACACCGGATCGCCGTCTCTTGCCCTTCCAGGCGCCTGAGCAGGCGGCCGCCCACGTACCCCGTTGCTCCCGTCAACAGGATCATGGCCCCGCTACGCACGGGCGCTCAAGGCGTCGGGATACCAGCGGCGCTGAATCGATTTCCACGTCAAAGCCTGGTACAGCCCGGATAAGCCGACCAGGCCATAAACCAGGCTGCTCCACACCGAAGTCTCTCCGAACCTCAGACCAAAAAGGGACGCTACCAGGTCGAGGTGAAACACCCCGGCCAAGCCCCAGTTCAGAGCGCCGATAATCACCAGCGCTGCTGCAATCACGTCAAGTTTCTTCATCGAGTTCCTCTCGTTCCGGCCGGCCTTTTTTGGCCCGCCATGATTTGATCTTAAGGAAAATATGTTTTACTGTAAAGAACGAGCGTCAACTGGCTTTCCTGTCGCGAAAATATCGGCCTTCAGTGGTCGTGAAAGGAAAATGATTTTTGTGCCCGAATCGAAAACCATCGCGGAGGGGCTGAGCAAGTATGGGATCGGAGCCAAATTAAGACGGCTTCGCCTTCGCAAGAGCATGGGGCTGCTCGAATTAAGCAGGCACACCGGTCTCTCCCCCGCGTTATTGTCCAAGCTGGAGCGGGATGTAATGCATCCCACGCTGCCGACTTTGCTGCGGATCGCCATGGTCTTTAGCGTGACGCTGGACTATTTCTTTGTTCCGGAACCGAAGCCGGTGCTGGAAATCGTCCGCAAAAGCGAACGGATGCGCTTTCCCGATGCCCCCGACGCCAAGACGGTGGCGTACTATTTCGAGAACCTGGATTTTCCGGTGCCGCGCCCCGCTCTGAATGCGTACTTCGCGGAATTCGAACCCGTGGAAGAGAAAGCGGCGCGACCGCATGAACACGCCGGCGTCGAGTTTCTGTATGTGATCTGCGGACGGCTGCGGATTCGAATTCGCGGCGAGCAGCACGAATTGTCCGAAGGCGATGCGATCTATTTCGACGCATCCCTGCCGCACACCTATAACCGGCTCGGAGCTAAAAAGACCACGGCTCTGGTGGCTACGGTGTGTCCCTAATGAAAAGAGGCTCTGGTGCGTGCTCACGCACGCTGGCGGGCGCGAGACCGCCAGCGCCCGTTCTGGTCTGGTTTCGCGACGACCTTCGTCTGGCGGACAATCTGGCTTTAGCCGCCGCGTTCAGCACGGGCCGCCCCATGATTCCGGTGTTCATCTGGGCTCCCGAAGAAGAGGGAAATTGGCGGCCCGGTGCGGCTTCAAACTGGTGGCTGGATGCCTCCCTCCGCGCGTTGTCCCGCGAGTTGGACGAACGCGGCTCGCGCTTGATCATACGCCGCGGTCCCACCGCCACAGCCCTCGCCACATTGCTCGAGCAAACTAAAGCTTCCGGCTTATTTTGGAACCGGGTTTATCACCCGTCAACAATACAGCGGGACAGCCGGCTGAAATCGGAAATCCGCGCGCGGGGAGTCGCCGTCGAAACTTTAAATGGCAGCCTTCTGTTCGAGCCTTCGACCATTCTCAACAGTAGCGGCAAGCCCTTTGCCGTCTTCACCCCGTTCTGGCGGGCCTGTTTGGCGAAAGCAGTGTCCGCTCCGCTTGACCCCCCGCCGCACTTCCCCGCCCCGGAAGCCTGGGTGGATTCGTTGCCGGTTTGCGATTTGGGCCTTCAACCCGCCATCGATTGGGCGAGCGGATTCCGCAACACCTGGCAGCCGGGCGAAAAAGGAGCCAAGGCGCAGTTGGATCGTTTCCGCCAGGCAGCCTTGGACCGCTACGGCGCGTCGCGGGATCGTCCCGGCATAGCCTCCACTTCCCGTCTTTCTCCTCACCTGAGGTTCGGTGAAATCAGCGCTCGTCAGATCTGGCAGGCGGTCGATGGTTTGGCTGGCGCTGATGATTTCCTCCGGCAACTTGGGTGGCGGGAGTTTTCGTACCACGTGCTTTATAGCCATCCAGAATCCGTAGAGCAACCGCTCCGGCCGGAATTCGCGCGCTTTCCCTGGAGGCATGATCCCCGATCGTTTGCCGCCTGGACACGCGGCACGACCGGTTATCCGTTCGTGGATGCGGGCATGCGCGAATTGTGGAGGACCGGGTGGATGCACAACCGGGTGAGAATGGTGGCGGCGTCGTTTCTGGTAAAGCACCTCTTGATTGCCTGGCAGGAAGGGGCTGCCTGGTTCTGGGACACGCTGCTGGACGCCGACAGGGCCAATAACACGATGGGTTGGCAGTGGGTCGCCGGCTGTGGCGCGGACGCCGCTCCGTATTTCAGGATCTTCAATCCGGTTCTGCAAGGGGAAAAGTTTGACCCCGCCGGCAACTACGTCCGGCGATGGATTCCGGAACTGGCCGAACTGCCCGATCGGTGGATACACAAGCCATGGCTGGCGCCTGGTCCGATCCTCGCCAGGGCCGGCATCGAGCTGGGTACGACCTATCCGCATCCCATCGTGAATCACGACGACGCTCGACGGCGCGCATTGGCTGCTTTACGAAAAACTCTGCGGTAAGGGTCTTCGGCGCCGAGGCCTTTACAAGGCTGCGATCTGCTCGATCATCGAGCCGACGAAAATGCGCTCCGGCCCGCCGGAATCAGGCCGGAGGCGGTGAACGGCGCTGCCGTTAGAGTAGAGCACCGTGCCGTCCGGCGCCACGTCGAACGACAGGACGCCTTTAGCCAACACCTGCTTGCCTTCCGGCGACTGGCGCACCAGTTGCCAGGTGGAGGGGACGAGTGAAGGCGCGTCGGGGTCACCCTCGCGATTCTCGCGCGAGGCGCGGTCGACATCCACGAGGTTGCCCCACACCATCATGCGGCGGAGATCCGGGACACGCTGCGCGGCGCCGCGCGAAGTCGAGAGCGGGCGGCCCGTATAGCGCATCGAAAAAAAATTGAAGAACTGGAAAACCGCGAAGGACAGGCGGAACGGAAACAGCACCGTATCCTTAACGATTCCGACCGGATCAAGCGGCGCACGGCGCGCCGGACGCGGACGGCGAATGTAGTAGAGCACGCCATCGGCGCCCTTTTGCGGGCCGAGCAGGTCGGCTTCAGGATCTTCCGCGAGAGTCGAAATTTCGCCCGATTCCAAATCGAGTTGCTGCACGGCAAAGGGCGCGGTTCCGGAAAAGCGGCCGGCCCCGTCGCGGCCCAGCCCGGCACTCTGAAAAACGAGGCAGCGCCGCGGGCCCGGCACCCAATGCGGGGCAATATCCATGGAATCGCCTTCGGAGATCTCGCGCAGGTCGGATCCATCCGCATTCAGCAACGCCAGGTTGGCAACCAGATCCGAATGGCAGATGGAAGCGGCGATCACCTCGCCTTCCGGATGCATGGCGAGGTGGCGCACGCGGAAATCGGCGGTGTGGAAGAGACGCTGCTCCGCGCCGCTGGCATCGACGGCAAAGACGCCGCTGATTTCATCGGTCTCGAGCGAATAGAGGAGCTCGCCGGGCGCCCGGCCGCGCGTCACACTCGTCAACGCGACGCGGAACGCGGCCGGATCGCGCTCCGTGCCCGACCACAGCATGCCGCGCATGAACTGCGCGCTGGTGCCCTGCATCTTCCACGCGTGGCGGTTGTGGATCTGGGCGGCGCGATCGCGCAGGGAGCGGCCGAAGCGGCTCTCGAGTTCCTGCAACGAGCCGCCGTTGTGCCAATGCAGCTTGCCCTGCGCGAGATAAGCGAGGTGTGCGGTCACAGGCCTCCGGCTTCGATTTTCGAGCGAACGGACGAAGCGGTACAAGTTGTCGAAGGTGGATGGGCGCGGTCTGCCTTGAGCCCGCGCCGCATGACGGTTTCTCCTGAAGTTCCAAAAAGTTACGGTGTTTTTTGATAACCATTTTTTCGCTTCGATCGTCCTATTATTAGTAACGTTAGATGTCTGCCACCCGCCTAATTAACATCAGCCTCATGCGCGCCATTCGTGTCTCTTCGGTTCTGTTTGGGATTTTGACGGCATCTGTGTTGTGGGCGGCGGAGCACCATGGGACCGTGCAATCGCGCGGGCTGCCGGTTCCCGGCGCGACGGTTACGGCGATCCACAATGATCAGCGCATGGTCACGACCACCGATGAGCAGGGCCGGTATCAGTTCACGGATTTGCCGGACGGGACATGGACCCTTGAAGTGGAGATGTTCGGGTTCGCAAAGTCGTCGCGGGAAGTGGGGATCGCTCCCGGAGCGCCGAGCCCGGATTGGCAGTTGCAAATGACACCGTTGAACTCGGCGAAGCGGGAAGAGCCGGCGACGCCGGCAGTGGCCGCAAACCCAGGCGCGCCCGAGGCCCCGAGGCGTGCAGCGCGTGCACAGGCGGGCCCGGCGGCAGTGCCAACTCCGGACCGGGGAGGTCGCCCTGGGTTCCGGCAGGGCGGGTTCCGGCAGGGCGGGTTCCAACAGGCGAACGTAAACGCAGCGGCGAACGGCGCGACTCCGGCTGCGGAGGAGAATCCCAACGGCAGCGCGAGTACCGAAAATGCGTTTGGCGATCTCAACCAGAGCGCGTCCGATGCCCTGGTGGTGAACGGCAGCGTCAGCAGCGGACTGAATCTGCCGCCGCAGAATGACTGGTTCGGGATAGCGCGCGGATTCGATGGATTCGGCCCAGGGGGCCCGGCGGGATTCGGGCCCCAGGGAAATCTGGCCGGAGCCGATGGCGCCGGGGCGCTAAGCGCAGCCGCCACTACCGTAGCGAACGGGACCGGCGGACCGGCGGCGGGCGGCCGCGGCGGCGGTCCTGGCGGACGCGGCGGCGGTGGATTCGGTGGAGGCGGCTTTGGCGGAGGCCGGGGCGGCCGCGGCGGGTTTGGACGCCAGGGACGCGGCCCGCGGAATCTGAATGCGTTTGGCAATGGCCGCAGAGACCGCCGCCGGCAATACAACGGGAACGTCGCGCTGATTTTGGATAATTCGGCGCTTGACGCGCGCCCGTATTCTTTAACCGGCCAGGACACCCCGAAGGCCGCCTACGCGCAATTCCGCACCACCGGTCTTTTCGGCGGCCCGCTGAAGATTCCGCATCTGGTAAGCGGCGAGAACACGTTCTTCACCATCAACTATCAACTGACCCGCGGGCGGAATGCGAACATCTTCTCCGCGCTGGTGCCGACTCCGGATCAGCGCGCTTCGGTTACAAATCAACAGGCGCAGGCGCTTCTGAACTTTTACCCGCTGCCGAATTTCGATGGCGGAACGCGGTACAACTACCAAACGCCTTTGGTCGGCGTCAGCAACCAGAACAACGTCAGCGCGCGGCTGAGCCATACGATCAACTCGAAAAACCAGGTGTCGGGAAACTTCGCCTGGCAGAACCGCGACCTGACGACGCCGAATATTTTCCGCTTCGCCAATACGAACCTCGTCGATACGGCGGCGATGACCGGATATAACAGCGCGCTGACGTACACGTATCACTTCACGACGCGGCTGATCAGCAACCTGCGGTACAACTTCAGCCGGCAGGCGCTGGATACTACGCCGTTTTTCGCTTACACGAAGAACAACGTATCGGGCGCGGCGGGGATTCAGGGCAACGACCAGGCTCCGGCTTTCTACGGCCCGCCGACCCTGAGTTTTTCGAACGGCATCACCACGCTCCAGGACGGCAACCTGGCACGTAATCACAACACGACGCAGGGCGTAGGCGAGAGCCTGCTGTGGGTGCGAGGTTCGCACAACTTCACGTTCGGGGCGGATTTCCGGCGGCTGGATTTCAACCAGTTCTCGCAACAGAATCCGCGCGGAACGTTTTTGTTCAACGGGATCTTCACCGGTTCGGCGTTCTCTGATTTTTCCCGGGGCTTGCCCGCTACCAGCTCGATCGTGTACGACGAGAATCACCCGGAGCGCTATTTCCGGCAGTCGTGGATCGACGCGTTCGTGAACGACGATTGGCGGCTGAGCTCGAAACTGTCGCTCAACATGGGCGTGCGCTGGGATTTCCAGGCGCCGGTAACGGAATTGTACAACCGGCTGGTGAACCTCGCGGTTGGACCGAATTTTACAATCAACTACCCCGTGTGCACGGATGTTCCGAAGGGCTGCACCCCGCCGGGCGCCGCGGGATACCCGGCGTCGCTGGCGCGTCCGAACTACCACGAGTTTCAACCCCGCATCGGAGTGGCCTGGCGGCCGTTCACCAAGGATTCGACGGTGGTCCGCGCGGGTTATGGCATCTACTACAACACGTCGGTCTATCAATCGATCGCCTTGCAGATGGCGCAGCAGGCGCCGCTCGCGTACAGCGTGACGCAATCGAATTCATTGACCAGTCCGTATTTGCTCGACCAGGCGTTCCTGACTCCGCCCATAGGCGTGACGCCGCAGACGTTCGCGCTCGATCCCAATTTTCAGATTGGCTATCTGCACTACTGGCAGCTTTCGATCCAGCACAACTTGCCCGCGGCGCTGGTTGCGACAGTGACGTACAACGGCAACAAGGGGACGCACCAGGTGCAGGAATTTCTGCCGAATACATTTCCCGCGGGAAGCCCGAAGAGCCCGTATCCGTCGGGGTATGTGTACGAGGCTTCCGGCGGCAATTCGAACTACAACGCCGTAACCGTGCAGTTGCAGCGGAGGTTCCGCGGCGGACTGGCGGGCAACCTGGTGTACACGTTCTCGAAAGCCATCGACGATGCCACCGGCATCGGAGGCCGCGGCGCGGCGCTGGTGAGCTACGCGCAGAACTGGCAGGATCTGGCCGCGGAACGTTCGCTTTCGAGCTTCAACCGGACGCATTCGCTGAACATGTTCATGCAGTGGAGTACGGGGCAGGGTGTACGCGGCGGCGGGTTGCTGAGCGGCTGGAAAGGCGCGCTCGCCAAGGATTGGACGTTCAGCACTGCAATCACGCTGGGCAGCGGATTACCGCTTACGCCCGTGGTGCTGAACCGTGTGGCGGCCGGAACCGGAATCAATGGCACCGTACGGCCGGATTACATAGGCGCGTCCCTCGCGCCCACCGCGCCGGGATACGGCTTCAATCCGCTGGCATTCGCGGCGCCGGTTCCCGGCACGTGGGGCGACGCGGGTCGTAACATCATCACCGGGCCCATGCTGTTCGGTATGAATGCGTCGGCCGGACGCAACTTCCGAATCAGCGAGCGGCGCAGCATTGACCTGCGGTTCGACGCGGCTAACGTGCTCAATCACGTAAGCTTCACTTCCTGGAATACCACGCTGGGCAACGCCCAATTCGGCTTGCCGACGAGCGCGGGACAGATGCGCACCATGCAAGCCACCTTACGATTCAGGTTCTAAGCGATGCGAGCACTTACGGCAGCGTTCCTGGTTTGGATTCTGACGGCTCCGGCTCCGGCGCAGCAGGTGGAGCAGGCGACTCGCGGAAATGCGCGCTTCGGCGCGACGACGCAACTGGTGGTGGAAGACGTCATTGTCAAAAGCAAGGACGGGAATCCCGTCCAGGGGCTGAAGGCATCGGATTTCACCATCACGGAGGACGGCAAGCCGCAGAAGATCAGCGTCTTCGAATTTCAGACGCTGGAACAGGAGGCGGCGCCCGCGCCGGCGATCCCTTCCCGACCTTCAACCGAGCCGCCTCCGGCGGTGAAGCCGGTCACTGCTGTGCAGATTGCGCCCGAGAAACCCGGGGATCTGAAATACCGCAACCGGCGGCTGATGGCGATGTTCTTCGACCTCACCTCCATGCCGATTCAGGACCAGATTCGCGCGCAGAATGCAGCCCTGAAGTTCTTGCGAACGCAGATGACCCGGTCGGACCTGATGGCGATTATGACGTTTTCGAGCGACGTCAAAGTAGTGGAAGACTTCACCGACGACCGCGACAAGCTCGAGAAGGACATCAAGAGCCTGATCATCGGCGAAGGCCAGGGCTTCGAAGCGCTGGACAGCGATGACAGCACCAGCGATACCGGTGCGGCGTTTCAACAGGACGATACCGAGTTCGCGATCTTCAATACCGACCGGCAGCTTTCGGCGCTCGAGACCGCCGTGCGCATGTTGGGCTCGCTGAACGAGAAGAAGGCTTTGGTGTATTTCGCGAGCGGGATGACGCGCAATGGCATGGACAACCAGGCCCAGCTTCAGGCCACGATCAATGCCGCTATCCGAGCGAATGTGTCGTTCTACCCGATCGATGCCCGGGGGCTGGTAGCCACCGCGCCGCTGGGCGACGCCACGAAGGGATCGCCGGGCGGACAGGGCATGTATTCAGGCAGCTCCGCGCGAACGGCGCAATCGAAATTCCAAGGGCAGCAGGAAACCCTCTACACTCTGGCAGCCGATACCGGCGGCAAGGCACTGCTGGACGAGAATGACCTTTCTCTCGGGTTGGTGCAGGCGCAGAAAGATATCGCGAGCTACTACATCATCGGCTATTATTCGAGTAACAGCGCCTTGGACGGGCATTTCCGGCGCATCAAAATCACCGTCAACGAAAAGAGCGCGGCGGCCCGCATTGCGAAGCTCGATTACCGCCAGGGCTACTTCGCGGGCAAGCAGTTCAACAAGTTTTCGGATACCGATAAAGAGCGGCAGCTGGCCGAGGCTTTAGTGCTCGGCGACCCGGTGACCGATATGAGCCTCGCGATGGAGCTGGATTATTTCCGGATGGCCCGCGACCGCTATTTCGTTCCTCTGGCGGTGAAGATCCCGGGGTCGGAAATCGAACTGGCGCGGCACGGCGGAGCGGAGAGCACCCGGCTGGATTTTATCGGGGAAGTGAAGGACGCCAAGGGAGCGGTGGTCGGCAACGTGCGCGATAACATCGAGATCAAGCTCAAGGGCGAGACCGCGCAACAACTGGCGAAGACCACGCTACAGTATGACACCGGGTTTACGCTGGCGCCCGGTAGTTATACGGTGAAGTTTCTGGCTCGCGAAAACCAGACCGGCAAAATGGGGACCTTTGAAAGCAAGTTGGTTGTGCCGGATTTAACGAGCGAGCAGAAGTATCTGCCGATCAGCTCTGTGGTATTGAGCAACCAGCGGCAGAAAATCGAAAACGCCGTGGCCACGGCGGAACGCGACAAGAAGCTGCTGGCGCAGCACCCGCTGGTGCAGGACGGGCAGAAGCTCATCCCGAGCGTGACACGGGTGTTCCGCAAAGACCAGAACATGTACGTGTACCTGGAGGCGTACGAACCGGCGGCCGAGAGCACGCAACCCGTGATGGCGACGTTGAGCTTCTATCGCGGAAAAATAAAAGCATTCGAGACCGAGCCTCTGCAGGTCACCGAAGGGCTGAATCCGAAGACGAAAGCGCTGCCTCTGAGGTTTAGCGTTCCTCTGGCGAAGCTGCAGCCCGGGCGGTATACGTGTCAGGTGAGCGTGCTCGATCCGGCGGCGCAAAAGTTCGCATTCTGGCGCGCGCCGATGGTGCTGCTACCGTAGGGCAGACCGACAGACGAATCAAAAACGGGACGAGCCCGGAGACCTGCCCGGCCCCAACACGTTGCTCCAGATTTCCGAGAGGCCGCGCAACTGTTCCGCGCCGTCGCCTCGAAAGCTCGAACCGTGCTGAGTTGCCAGCAGACGCGGCCCGAGCCGCGCCAAATCCTCCAAGATCCGACCGGTGTGGGCAGTATAAGGCACGTAACTGGCAAGCGGGCCGGCCTCTATGCGGATCAGAGCCTCGCGGGCACGGTCCAGGAGCGAGGTTTCCATGAGGGCCTCAGGATCACCCCACTGGTGGAGCAGGTCGGAGCAAAACAACGTATGCTCCGTTTCTTCGAAAAGCACTCCGGCGTCCCAGCCATGCGGTACATGCGGAGTCGATATGAAGCGAAATCGGTAGCGGCCGGTGTGGATGCTCTCTTCAGGAGTAAGAGCGCGCGCGGGCCGAATGGCGAAATCGTTCAGGTTCACCATCGCTCCGATGACACCGCAGACGGCCTCGGCTCGGGGCGCCTGTGCGAGCCATTCGTTCAGAGAACCGCATTCGTCGCTTTCGAAATGGCTGAAGCTGACATAACGGAGCCGCGCCGGATCGATCATCGTCCGGAGCGCCTGAGCTACGTCGCCGAATGTGCGCCTGTACCCGGTATGGAACAAAAGCGGCTCCTCGTCACGAACCAGGAAGTGATTGAATTGCAGGTCTATCTCGGGCACATAGAGGCCGATTCGATATATGTCGGGCGCGATTTCCGTAATGGTTGCCATCGGGACTCCTTATCCTTTGCATTATGTCATCGCCTCTTCGCACCGCCGGCGCTGCTTCGCCGATGCCTCTCCGCTACGGCACCCAAAATGCGGAAACAGTGTAGAATCGAGGGTTCGAGGGGCTCAAGCATGACACGTAGAGTGGCGGTGTTGGCGATGGCGCTCGCAGCCTCAGGGCTGGCGCAGGGCACGGAAACGTACAAAGCGCGGCTCACCGCAGTACCGGCCGACGCGCGCACTCGGCCGAGCCTGGCGGGGATCGGGTCGGCCACCGCGACGCTCAACGGCGCCAAGCTCACGATCACGGGAACGTTTGAAGGTTTGCTATCTCCCGCGACCATCGCGCAGTTGCACAGTGCCGTAGCGGCCGGGGTGCGCGGACCCGTGATCGGCGATCTGATGGTTGCGAAGGCGGTGAGCGGATCGATCAGCGGGTCGTTCGAGCTGACGCCCCAGCAGGTCGAGAGCTTTCATAAAGGTGGACTATACGTCCAGATTCATAGCGAGAAGGCTCCGGATGGCGTGATCTGGGGTTGGTTTACCAAGTAGGAGGCACGAACGATGTTCCGTTCCAGAAGATCTCTGATGGGGGCCGCGGCATTAGCGGCGGCATGCGGCGTGGCCGTGTTGACGGGCCAACAGACGGCGGTCGGACCGTACACCGCGGCTCAGGCCGCGGCCGGACGCGCCGCGTATCAGGCCAGCTGCGCCGGCTGCCACGGAGCCGATCTGTCGGGGCTGAACAATGCGTCGGCTCTGGCCGGCGGTCTCTTCATGGGAAGTTGGGGATCGCGCACCCTGAACGATCTCCTCGGGTTCATGCAGGGAGCGATGCCTCCGGACCGGCCGGGCGGGCTCGGCGAAGCAACCTACTTAAACATCGCTGCCTTCATTTTGGATTACAACGGGGCGCGGCCCGGCGATACGGCGCTGGCGTCGGGAAACACAACCGTGATCCGCACGGTTGCAACGGGGCAACCGCGCGCTCAGGCCGGCGGACGCGGCGGCGCGCGGGCCCGGGGCAATCAGCGCGCCGAAGCGCCCATTCCGCCGACACCGCGCGGCCTCGTCGTCCCGGGCGAAGTCAAAACTTACACGAACGTGACCGACGCGATGCTGCGCAATCCGGATCCCAGCGACTGGATCATGATCCGGCACGATTATCACGCCAACGATTACAGCACGCTCAACCAGATCAACACCCAAAATGTGAAAGAGCTGCAGCTGCAATGGGTGTGGGCGATGAACGAAGGCACCAATCAGGTCGCGCCTCTGGTGCACAACGGCATCCTGTTCCTCAACAACCCCGGCAACATCGTGCAGGCGCTGGATGCGCGCACCGGCGATCTGATCTGGGAAAACCGCATTGGCGACACGCCGCAAGGCAATTCGCAGCGCGGGCTCGCGCTCTACGACGATAAAGTAATTGTCACCACCAGCCAGGCCCACATGTTTGCGCTCGACGCACGCACCGGCAAGAACGTATGGGACACCGTAATCGGCGACCGTTCGACCGGCACCTACACCACCAGCAGCGGCCCGATCGCCATCAAAGGGAAGCTGGTGCAGGGACTCGGCGGCGGGCTCTGTGATCAGTATCGCGACGAAAAATGCTTCATCAGCGCCTATGACGCCAAGGATGGCAAGCTCGTCTGGAAATTCCATACGATTGCCAGGGAAGGCGAACAGGGCGGCGATTCGTGGGGCAAATTGCCGAGCCTGTTCCGCGCCGGCGGCGATACCTGGATCACGGGGAGCTACGATCCGGATCTCAACCTCACCTACTGGGGAGTCGCGCAATCGAAGCCGTGGATGCGCGCCAGCCGTCAATCGGGCAACGGTGAGACGCTGTTCGCCAACTCGACGGTGGCGCTCGATGCCGACACCGGCAAGCTGGCCTGGTATTACGACCATGCGCCCGGCGAATCGCTCGATCTCGATGAGGTGTTCGAACGCGTGCTGGTGGATGACAACGGGCAGAAACTGGTGTTCAGCGCGGGCAAAGCCGGTGTGCTGTGGAAGCTTGACCGGCGGACCGGCAAGTACCTGGGGCACAAGGAAACAGTGTTCCAGAACATTTACGACTCGTACGATCCGAAGACCGGCATGCCGCATTACCGCAACGACATTGTTGAGAACCAGATCGGCGAGTGGGTTCAGAGCTGCCCGACTTCCGAAGGCGGCCACAACTGGCACGCCATGAGCTATCACCAGCCGACGAATCAGATTCTGATCCCGGTGGCCGAAAGTTGCCAGGAAATGAACGCGCAGAAAATAGACCTGGTGGAAGGCGGCGGCAGCGGGGGCGGCGCGGCCCGGCGTTTTTATGAATCGCCGGGCTCGAACGGCAATGTCGGCAAATTCGCAGCCTACGATGTGCGCACGCTGAAAGAGAATTGGAAAATCGAGCAGCGCGCTCCGTTCATGACGGCGATTCTTTCGACGGCCGGCGGGATCGCCTTCGTCGGCGATATGAACCGGATTTTCCGCGCGGTCGACGTGAAGACCGGCAAAGAGCTGTGGCAGGCGCGGCTCGGCACCTCGGTGCAGGGATTTCCGCTTACCTATAGTGTGGGCGGCAAACAGTACATCGCGGTTTCCACGGGCCTCGGCGGCGGCAGCCCGCGCATGGTGCCGAGCGTGCTCGCGCCCGATGTCCATTACCCGTCGTACGGAAACGCGCTGTACGTGTTCGCGTTGCCGGATAAGAAATAGCTCCGAAGGGCCAATCGATAACGGCAACCGGAACAGAACACCAGCCGTCCCTGTATATCTAAAAATGACGCGAACACGGAAGGCGGTATCGGCCGCAGCAATCGTTCTCTTTCTGACTTGTAGCGCGGCGTTCCCCCAAGGCGGTGCGACTTTATCGGGGACGATCACGGCATCGGGCGCGGCCGTGGCGAACGCTAAAGTCTCCGCGAAAAATACGTCGACCGGCCAGACTGCGGAGGCACAGACCGATAGCTCCGGCCTTTACAGCCTCTCTAATTTGGCGCCCGGAGAGTACACGATCTCTGTGACGGCCGAGGGATACAGCGCGCAATCGGCGGACGCGACGCTGACGGCGGGAGCACAGCAGAAGGTGGATCTCGCATTGGCGGCGGCCGGGGCGCCCACGCTGAAGGATCTTGGCTTCACGCCGGAACAGGCGCAGGGAAGCGCGCAGGACCAGGCACGGCTCGATAAACGTTCACACATGCTGAAAGTGCACCAGCGGCTTGGGCTGATCACGGCCGCGCCGTTGCTCGCAACGGTGCTCACCGCCAATGGCGCTGCGGGCCGGCACGGAACGGCGTCTGGGCGCGACCTGCATGCCACCCTGGGAAGCATCACGGCGGGAATGTACTTCACCACCGCGTATTTTTCGGTCTTTGCGCCAAAAGTGCCGGGAACCGCCACGCGCGGGCCGATCCGGCTGCACAAATTCCTCGCGTGGATTCATGGGCCGGGTATGATTCTCACGCCGGCGCTGGGCGCACTGGCCTTCGAGCAGCGCAGCAAGGGAGAGCGGATCCATGGGATTGCGTCCGCGCACGGCGCGGTGGCCGCCACGACCGCTATCGCCTATGGACTGGCGATTGCCTCGGTCTCGATTAAATTCTAATGCGACGAGCCCTGCTAACGGTGGCATGCCTGATTCCGAACATGGCCTTCGGTGAAGGCCAGTGGGTGCTCGAGCAATCGACGCTGACGTACCATATTTCGCACCCGCTGCATCAGGTGGATGGCGTCAGCCATGCGGCGCGCGGCAAGGGCGTCTGCCACGCCGGGCAGTGCGATTTCCTGATCGCGGTGCCGGTGAAATCGTTTGATTCCGGAGACAGCAATCGCGACCTGCACATGGTGCAAGTGACTCGCGGCGCGCAGTTCCCGCTGGTCACGGTGCGGGTGACGCTGCCGGAAGATGCTGCCTCATCGGCGACGATCTCCGCCAATCTCGATATTGAGTTTGCGGGGCAAACGGCACATTATCGGCAAGTCGCGTTTCAGAAGGTCACACAGGGGAAGGACACGAAAGTCTCGGGGACGATTCCGGCCACGCTGACGGATTTCAAGATTGAGCCGCCTTCCCTGCTGGCGATCCCAGTGAAGAACGAAATCCCGGTGCGAGTGGAGATGACCTGGCGGCCAAATTAGGGTGCTACGCTGGAGGCATGTTGCGCTTCGCGCCGGCAACGGCTGCCATCGCACTACTCTGCGGCAGCGCGTTCGCAGCTCCGGATCCGGATCGCGATTTCTCCGGCGAGTGGGTGCTGGATGCGGCGAGCAGCAGCAACGTCCACGCAATTTCGTTCGCGGAAGACCGCTATTTGACCGTCATCCAGGACGACAATGCCGTCCAAATCCGAGGAATGGGCACGGGTGGAGCCGTCGTCCGTTGGTCCTACGCACTGGATCGTAGCGAGACACGCTATCAGATCGGCGCCGAAAACCGAAGCAGCGAGACCAAGTGGGAAAGCGACGCTCTGCTGGTTAACACGCTGGTCACTAGTCCTCAGAATTATTCGGTGATGGACCGGTGGAAGCTATCGCGCGATCACCGGGTGCTCACAGTGACGCGGCAAATCGTTCGCGCCTCGGGAGAGATCGAAGGCACGCTGGTGTACCGCCGGCCGGTCGCACCGGAGGTTTCTGGTCTCGGCCGGCATCCTGGACCGGCGGCGCCATCCGAAATTACGGTGGTCGCCGGAACCCGAATCCCCATGACGTTGCGCAACCCCATCGACACGAAACACTCGCACGAGGGCGATCGCGTGTATCTCGAAACCGCCTTTCCAGTCACGGTGGATGGAAGGATTGTCATTCCGCGCGGCAGCTTCGTGAACGGAACCGTAACCACCGCCAAAGCCGCGGGAGTGGTCAAGGGGAAAGGTGAGCTTTTCATCCGATTTGATTCCCTCACGCTGCCCAACGGCGTCACGCGCGATTTCCGTTCCCGGATCGCATCCGCCGATACCGTCGATGGCAAGCTCGACCGCAAGGAAGGCACCATCACTGGCGAGCGCGACAAAGGCAAGATCGCCAAAACCACCGCCGAGGGTGCGGGCATTGGCGGAGGCGCCGGCGGCATTGCGGGAGCAGCGGCGGGACATCCCTTGCCCGGCGTTGGCGTCGGAGCAGCGGCGGGAGCGGCCGCGGGGCTGGCATCGGTACTCATCAAGCACCGGCCGGATGCAGCCCTGCCGGCGGGTACCACCGTCGAGATGATTCTGGATCGCGACCTAAGATATTCCCCTTCCGAGTTGAAGTTTTAACAACCACCAGCGAAAACCCCCGCGCTTCCTGAAAGGAATCTCCGTGCCATGGCATATCTGAGTCAGCACGGCCGGAACGGAACTATTCGCCGGATGACGGCGTCCAATTGGGCAAATTCCGGGATACGGCTGTTCGACACGGAGGTGGTTTGTGAAGACCAGGTCCTGGCTGATGATCGTGGCGGGTTCGCTGATTACATCCGCGGTAATCGTAAACGCTTTCCAAACGCCGGCAGCTCGAGCGGTGGCTACATACGGGCATGGCACGCTGCAAGTCTCTTTTCCGGACCACAACGGGTCTGGCTTCTTGAGGGTGGACGTGCTCGATCCCGAAGACCACGTGGTGGGACATACCGAGCGGCAGGTGGACGGCACGTGGCAGGCCGGCATCACACTGGCGAAAACGATTCCACTGGACGAGCTGGTCTGGCATCGTCTGCGTTACCAGTTCCTGCCGGCCGGCGGGAAAACGCCGGCTCTTGAGGACATCGAATCCATTTCCGAGATTTTGCGCCGCCCGGTGCTGCATATTATTAGTCAGCAATCGTACTTAAGCGGCGGGCCGGCAGCCGTGCGGGCAATCGTGACTGATTCGAAAAACGAACCGGTCGGCGGCCGCAGCACTCTGCGCATCGAGCTGATTTCAGCCGATCAACAGGCGCGCCCTTTGTACAACGGGTCCTTGAACAGCCGCGGCACCGCCGAAGCGCAATTCCGCCTGCCGCCGGGTGTCACGGGGCGCTATACGCTGCGATATGAGGTGGACACGCCCATCGGATCGGCGGATTTCACGCAGCCGGTGCGGCTGGAAGACAAAGTCGCAATTCTGCTCACCACCGAAAAACCACTCTACCAGCCCGGCCAGACGATTCACGCGCGGGTGCTGGCGCTGGATCGCGCCAATCACGCGGCGGCCCCAGAACGCAGGTTGACCTTCGATGTGGAGGATTCGCGCGGCAACAAAATTTTCAAAAAGGCCACCCAAACCGATAAATTCGGTATCGCGTCGGCGGAGTTCACGCTGGCCGAGGAAGTGAATCTCGGCGCCTATCATTTGCGCGCTTCAATGGAGGGGGCGGAGGCAGGCGCCCGAAACAATGCCGAGATCGCATTAAATGTCGAGCGGTACGTCCTGCCGAAATTCAAGGTGGCGGTGGATTTTGCGCAGGGCAAGGGAGCTCACGGCTACCGGCCGGGCGATCACGTGACCGGTGCCATCCGGGCCAACTACTTCTTCGGAAAACCGGTGGAGGGCGGCGCTGTGACGGTGAAGGCCTCGACCATGGACGTCGCGGTGAACGAAGTCGCTTCTGTCGAAGGCAGGACGGATGCCGGCGGCACGTACCATTTCGATTTGCATCTGCCTACTTACTTCGCCGGACGGCCGCTGAGCCAGGGCGCGGCGCGCGTGCTGATCGA
>Ga0070734_10002275_pt1 | contig 23924 bp, 20 predicted proteins | sample Coa_R1_8_FD_66444 | JGI IMG/M metagenome (GOLD analysis project Ga0070734, IMG submission 66444) | Surface soil microbial communities from Centralia Pennsylvania, which are recovering from an underground coalmine fire - Coalmine... | ecosystem: Environmental > Terrestrial > Soil > Unclassified ...
TGGGCTTTAGCCCCTGCGATTCGCAGGGGCTAAAGCCCTGAACTTGAGAGCCGGCGTGCGGCACGGCTGAAGCCGTGCCCTGATACGAACCAAGCAGGCGTCGGAACTTTCGATTCTTCACCTAAGGACCAAGAATGCTGTAGACGACTCGCAGACAGCCCGCTAGTCTACAACTTCCGGGACGGCCGACGCGCGTTAACAGCGTTTTACATCTCTCCCCTTGGCATTCGACAGGAGTCGCGGTACGCTCTTGTCGAGTGGCTAGAGGAGGGATCTCTTGATGAAACGACTGATGCTGATTTTGGCGGCGGCGGCGCTGGCGGCGGCGCAAGCGCCCGTAATTCCCCTGGAAGGATTGGATCCTGTCGCGCTGGTGCAGGGGCGCCAGGAGGACGGTGACAAGAAGTTTTCCGTGATTCGCGGACGCTTTCGATACACGTTCGCGAATGCCGAAAACAAAGCGGCGTTCGAGAAAGATCCGTCGCGATACGAGATCCAACTGGGCGGCACGTGCGCGCGAATGGGTCCGCAGACCGGCGGCGACGCGGATACGTACTACGTTTACGAAGGCAAGATCTACGTCTTCGGCAGCAGCGATTGTCACAAGGCGTTTATGGCCACGCCTGAGAAATACCTGGAAGCGAAACAGCCGAAACTCAAGCCGCTGGAATCCTCGCCCGCATCCGCTGCCGCCGCGAAGAAACTGTTGGATCGCGCCGTGAACGCGATGGGCGGAGCGAGCGCGGTCGACGGAGTTGCGGTCTATCAGGAAACGCGCGAGCGCAACAAGGAAGTGCGAACGATCGCGTATCCGAATCGCTTCCATGTCGAGCGCACGTTCAGCGAGAAGATCCATGTTACCCAAACCATCGCGGACGGCGCTGGATTCATGATCACGCCCGGTGGCGCGCGTGACTTGTCCGCCGAAGCGGTCGCGGACCTGTTGCATGAGATCGGCCGCGATCCGCTGGCGCTTTTGCGAGCGCGCAACAAGCCGGGATTCCGCGCCGCGGCGCATGACGCCAACGCCGTGGACGTCGAGTGGATGGGCGATCGCTCGACGCTGGTTTTGGATCCGCAAACCGGCAACGTGGCCGCGCTCCGTTATTACGGTCGCGCCGGAGCCGCGGGTTTTGGCAACATCGAATTTCAGTATTCGGATTTTCGCAAGACAGACAACTTGATGCTGCCGTATAAGGTCACGCAGATTGTCGACCAAGATACGGGGCACGCGCAGTCGATCGTGATCACCGCGATCGCGCTGAATCCCAAGATCGCGCCTGCGGTATTCGAGAAGCCGCTGGCGAGGCCATGAGAAATCGTGCCGCCCTTGCCGCGCTGTTTTTGCTAAGCGGACTGGCTGCGGCGCAATCCTCCGACTGGCCACAGTTCGGCGGACCGCATCGCAACTTCGTGGTCGACGCGCCGGTTCCAGCGCCGTGGAACGCCAAGGGTCCGCGTGAAATCTGGAGCCGCCCGCTGGGCGAAGGCTATTCGGCGATCTCGCTGTACGCCGGCAAGCTGTACACGATGTATCGCAAGGGCGATCAGGAAATCGCCATCGCCCTGGACGCGGCCACAGGCAAGACCCTGTGGGAGTTTCCTTACAACGCGCCGACGAAAGGCTACACTTTTTCGGCCGGTCCCGGCCCGCACGCCACGCCCCTAGTGACCGCGGACCGCGTTTTCATTGCCGGCACCACCGGGATGCTCCACGCGCTCGACCGCGAAACCGGCAAAGCGATTTGGATGCACGACGTGATCGGCGAGTATCACGGGACTCTCCGCGACAATGGATATGCTTGTAGTCCGCTGGCTTACGGCGACACGATCATCATGATGATCGGTGGCAAGGACGAATCGGTGGTCGCGTTCCGGCAATCGGATGGCGAGATTGTTTGGCGCACGCCGGGCTTCGAGAACTCGACGTCGTCGCCGGTGCTGATCCGCAACGGCGGTGAAGAACAAGTGCTGGCGTTCTTGTATAAAGACATCGTCGCGCTCGATCCCAAGAACGGCAAAGTGTTGTGGAGTTTCCCGCACGAGACGGAATTTGGATTAAATGTTGCGTTGCCGATCTACAGTGCCGACGAAAATCTGCTATTTCTTTCGTCCGCGTACACAGGTGGAAGCCGTTTGCTAAAACTCAGCAAGACGAAAGCGGAAGAACAGTGGTACAGCCGGCGTTTGCGCATTCATTTCACGAACGCGATGCGTCTCGGCGACCGTTTCTACGGATCGAGCGGCGACCTGACGGCGGTCTTCACGGCGCTGGACCTCAAGACCGGCAAAGTCGCGTGGCAGGATCGCGCAGTGGGACGCGCCGAGATGCTGCGCGTGGGCGATCACTTGATTCTCCTCGATGAAGACGGCAATTTGATGCTCGCCACCGACGGCGGCAGCGGACTGAAAATCGAAGCGAAGGCCCAAATCTTCGACGGCCAATCGTGGACGCCGCCGACGCTCGCCGGATCAACGCTCTACGCGCGGGATCGCAAGACGATCAAGGCATTTGACCTGAAACCATAGGCGGCGGGATTTGTCCGGACGTTTGACGCTTTTCGTTGAGAACGTGCGCAGCGGCCTGTCCCGGCTAGTTTCGACAATATGTCGATTCCCAGAACCGGGACATGGATCTCGCGGACGCTTGCATCGTCCGCATGACCGAACTACATCGCGACTCGCAAGTCATCGCGGTTGACCGCGACGATTTCTCCGTGTATCGCCGCAACGGCAGAGGTCTCATTCCCACGATCGCTCCACCTCGTTGAGCCGCCTACTTTGGCTCGGCGGGCTTCACGCGCACGTGAATTTCTTTCACTTCCTTCTCCGTGGGCGCGCGTTTGCTCGACCCTTCGGAGAGAAAAAGTTTGATCGACAGGCGATGGTTGGAAACGGCCTCGCGCGGCACCGGGATTGAATATGTGCCGGACTCTCGTCCCGCGGGCACGGCGTACGGTGAGATTTTGCCGAGCAACTCGCCCTTCTCCGTCTGAACGAGGATTTCCGCGCCGCGCTTGAGGACTCCCGTCGTGATCTCCACAAATACCGTCTCACCGGCGCGCAGCGAATGAGGCAACTCGAGCGCCACGGTTCGTCCGCCGGCGGCCGGAGCAGATTGCGCGGGAATTAGCAGCGCCATCGCGGCGATTACGATCAACCGCATACATCTATTATCGCCTTTTCTTATCGGCGCTCCACCGTCACCGATGTCAGAACGGGCGCTTTGCCCTTGCCGCGCGGCAACACTCGCACGTTTACCGCAGCGTTCGCCGCCGAGAGATTATGGAAAGCCTCGGCCGATTCCGGCAGCGGAAGCACGAACGTCGACTCGGAGTTCATGCCCATCGTGTGCGATCCATGCGCGAAGAATGCAATCGTCCCCGCGAAGAAAGGACTGTCGGGTCCGAGATTCGTGGCGTTCGCGGGCGCGCCCACAAACACATCGAACTCGCGTCCATTCCCGGGCCCGGGATGCGCCAAGGTGATTTCCAGGAACAACGTCGCCGCGGTTGCTCCAGCGGCCAAGTGACTCTTCACCGCGCTGGACGGCACCGAGACCATCGCCGCGTTCCCGTGCGGCATGCCGCGCAACGGCAACCCGTGCTTCAGCGAAGGCGCGGTCGGCGGATTCAGAATGTCGCTGCCCGAACCCGGTTCGTATTCGTAATCCCACCGAGCGGTGTCGAAGTAATCGCCGGCGTGCGCCGTGCCGACGAATTTACCGCTGGCATCGACGTAAAACAGGAACGGCTCGTCGTTGTACGCTTTTTTGTCCGCATCCGCGGGTTGATACGGCAGGTTCAGTTTTTTCTGTTTGCGCGTCCACAGATCCCACAAGCGATCCATGTTCGAATGATGAAGGAAGAACACCGGATCCACCGGCGACAGATTGTTGGTCATGTTGCCGTAAGGTCCCGGATCGAGCGGACCGAAGCCGCCAATGTAGTTGTGAATCGAATTGTGCGGCAACCCTTCCAGCACGGAGAAAAACGATCCCTTGCCGCCGGGCGGCGTTCCATGGGATGTGGTCTTAAAGCTGTTGAAGCTGAGGAATTTTTGCGTGCTGTAAAACTCCGTGGCGCCCAGGCCGCCGTAGAGTGTCAAGGGCTCGGCGTTTTTCGCCGTGGCGGGGTCCAGCTTCGGATTATCGCGCGTCAAGTAGCGCGATCCGCACGTGGTAGCGAAACTGATATTCCCGGAAACACCGTTGCCGTTGACGTCGTTCCACATGGTGTCGGGCGAGGTGTATCCGCGGGGCGCCAGTTGCGCGAGTTGCGCGGGACTCAGACTGTTCCAATAGGATGTCATGGTCGGCTGGATGAACGAATTGAAAACCGCGATGTTGAAAGTGTACGGCTCGAAAAACTTGCTCTGCGGATTCAGCGGGCCATCGAACATGGGATCGGGAATCTGGGGAAGCGCGGTCCAGTCCCAGTAGGGAATCGCGAAATTATTGTCGCCGGTGAGCGCGCGGATGGTTTGTTCGAAATATCCGAGATATCCGCGATGCCAGACGTAGAACCACCAGTTGCCGTGCGGGCAATCCATGAGATGGACGAAGGCGTTGCGGAACCAGTTGTGCGGATCGGTGGCCGGCAACTTCAGCATGGCCTCCACGCCCTTGGCGTAAGTGGCCAGCGCCGCCAGCCCACCGGGACTCGTGGCGTTGTACCGCGTGTATTTCGCTTTGCCTTGCGCGAAAGCGCGTCCCAGCGGAAGCGTCACGGCTCCCGCAGCCATGGCCGCCGTCGAAACGAATCGGCGGCGTGTGATCATTGAGTTTGTCGTGGTCATTGTGGATATCCCCTGAGCAGAATGGCCGCAGTATAACCTTTACAAGTCCGAAAATCTATTCGGATTCGTGATTTTTTTGCGAATTAACTTCAGGCGGCGCGAAGACGTATTTTACTTCGCCAACCATTGGGCGACGGCCTTACGCGCTTCATCCGCTCCCCATTCCGACAGCACTTGTTGCACCATGCCCGGATTATCGCGAATATCGATGTCGCCAGGATCGCCGCAGTGAATGATTGGATCGGGCCGATACTGCATCTTGAGTTGGCACATCCGCGCCACATCGATTCCGAAAATCACGCTCACGATGTAAAAGGACTCGTCGAGTCCCGAGGCAATTCCGCCGCCGGTGATGCGGTTTCCGCTGCGAACGTATCGCCGATAGTCGTCCACCACCTGACACTTGAAGAGGCGCAACACGTCTTTGAAGACCCAATGCGTGGTGCAGGTATAGTCGTTGAGCTGCCCCGCGGCCGCCAGGAGCAGCGATCCGGTGCAGACGGAACAGACCCACGTCGCGCACTTCGCTTGCTTCGCCAGGAAATCCAAGTAGCTGTTGTTTCCCGGCTGTCCTTTGAGAATCACATCTTCGACGGGATTCGATCCTCCCGGTACGAAAAGCACATCCATTTGCGGGCAGCCGTCGAACGCCTGGTTCGGCCGGATCGACACGCCTTCAAAGGACGTCACAACGTTGGTCGTATCCGGCCCGATGATGAAGCAATCCATGTTGGCATACGTGAATGTTTGATATGGTCCGCAAACATCCAACGAATCGAAATTTGGGTATAAAGGTACGCCGACTTTCAGTTTTGCCATTGCAAATCCTCCTGTCATGTGGAAATCCAGTCGCGGAGGGTCCATTCTACCGCGCCCGAGCGATTACGTGTGGATCGTGTGTTCCAGCTAAGCTAGAATGCTCTCGTTTCCCAATTCAGCGGGAGCCATGAATCGTCGATCGTTCCTTCTTGATCGCAGGGACCAGTGGGCGGCGCTCGCGTGAATGTGAGGATGAACGATGACATTCCAAACTTTTCACTCGCCAAACGCGACTCGCGTTACTTGGTTCTCCGCGATGATTCGGGCGATCGCCGTATGTGCGGCCGCCACGCTGCTGGTGAGCCAGACCACCGGCGGTCCACCGCTGGTCCCGCGACCGCTCGGCGACGCCCATTGCAGCGATTCCAACACGCGCTACGATGTCGTGGTGATCGGCGCAGGACTGGCGGGACTGACCGCGGCCAAGGAACTACGGCGACTCGGTCACAGCGTTTTGATCCTGGAGGCGAACGACCGCATTGGCGGACGAGCCTATACCGCCGATATCGCAGGTGTGCCGATCGATTACGGCGGGGCCTGGCTGCACGGCGTTCCCACCAATCCTTTGGTGCCGCTGGCCGACGCGCTGGGTTTCACAAGAAAGCGCACGGAATTCGATGTCCCGTTCTACATCGATGACCGGATCAGCAGCAAAGCCGAGCGGCGCCGTTTCGAGGAGGCGTCCGAGGAATATGAGGCGGCGCTGGAAAACGCCGCGGCCGCCGCCGAGTATCAGCACTCCACGACGCAGATGTTTTGTAGCGCGACAGCCAAGATCGGCGAGAGCCAAGATGCGGCGCGTCCGGAGTTGGTCGACGATTTGTGCCGCCAATTGAATCGCACCGTGCCGGATCAGGCGTTGGCGCGGCGGCTGTGTGCGGCGGCGGGACTGGTGAAGAATTCGGCCATGGCCGAAAGCGCTTGCCGAACGGAGACTCCCAGAATTCGCGTTACTCCGGATGACGGAGTGACGTACTTGCCCGCTCGCTCGGAATTCCACGACGTGCTGGCCATGCTCGCGGCGAACGCCGGACCGCTGGAGAGCGCCACGGAACTCCGCAAGGGATCCGCGTACGATGCCGCCCACTTCGAGGCTTCCGACGACGATTTGATCGCGCAAGGATTCGGCCGCTTTGTTCAGAAAATTGGGGAGGGTTTGCCGGTTTGCTTGAATTCGCGGGTCAGCGACGTCCAGTACGGCGAGACGATTGGCGCGGAGATTCGAGCCGGTGGCCGCGTTTATCGCGCGAAATATGCGCTGGTGACTGTATCAACCGGCGTGCTCCGTGCCAAGCGGATCGCATTCCATCCGCCGTTGCCGGAATGGAAGCAAACGGCCATCGATCACCTGCAGATGGGAAATCTGCAAAAAGTGATCGTCCCTTTTTCGCGCGACGTCTTTCCCAAGATACCGAATAGTTCCTGGGTTGTGTATCAGGGAAATATTTTTCCATTGGAACCGGGCAAGGGAGAACCACCTGCGTCCAGTTCCATCGCCGGCAGCTCCGTCGCTGGAAAGAGGGGTGTGATGGCGTTCGTGCTCAAGCCGCTGGGGAAGACCATGGCCATCGGATTTTTCGGCGGCGATCAGGCCAAGGCTTTCGAGGAACGCTGTGCGCAGCAGGCGTCCGGCTCCGGGGCGCGACTCAGTTGCGATGAGCCGGCGATCGAAACGGCGCGCAAGGCCTTGGTGAACATGTTCAAGCAACCTGTGAATGAGGCCATTCAAAGCAATCAGATTCACGTAACCCGCTGGAGTCTGGACGAAACTTCGCTCGGTGCGTACTCGGTGCCGGAGCCGGGTTATTGGGACATGCGGGAGACGTTGCGCAAGCCGGTCGGCGAACCTGGCATGGACGAAGACGCGGAGGGCCCGAAACATCTGTATTTCGCGGGTGAAGCGACTTCGCGGGCCATCTACAACGGATCTTTCCCCGGCGCGTACGAAACCGGCATGCAAGCGGCGCGAGAGATTCATACCGCGATCCTCGAGAGCAGAGCCAGAACGCTGCACCGCCCGTCGAAGAAATAGCACGAGGCGGCGAACTGCGACCAACGCGGTGCGTTCACAAATCGCGCTGTTGGAAGTGATAGATCGCCACCGACAGTACAATTACAAGATAGAAAACCGCGTAGCCAATCATGGCCGGGCTTGGCAACGACACATCGGAAAAGATCGCAAACTGGGGGAGCGAGCCGGCTAGCGGCGACTCCATTTCAAAAGCTGCGCGCCGCCAGACCGCTTCGGTGGGCATCAAGAGGCTCACCACGGTTCCCGCCAACGACAAACGCTCGCCTTCGGTGAATCCGCTCATTTGTTCCAGCCATCCCCCCATGAACGCCAATCCGTGCAGGCCGAGAACGATCACTCCGTTGGTCAGCGTCGAAAACCAAGTGCCGAACATGAAGCACACCGATAGCGCGATCAAGCATTCCAGGAAGACCAGCAATGCGCCGCGCAGCGGATGTTGCGGAGTCATACCGGCGACGCTCTGCACGACGGCGATCGTGCCGCCGAACATCATTGTCACGTAGACCGCGAGCATTCCGGCAAATCCCAGCCATTTGCCGATCAAGATTTGCCATCTTCCCATCGGTTTCATGGCGATGGCTTGAATCGTCCCCGAGGAAATCTCTCCCGCGAGAGTGTCGACGCAGGTCAGGATGGTCATCACCACCGCCAGCAGGTCCACGGTGTAGAGTCCCACCATCAACATGCCGCTCAGGATCTGATAGCGCACAAACGCGGGCGTTGACGCGCGAAAGTCGGCGATTTGCAGGTGCAATCCAACGCCGAAGACCATCAGGAAGCCGGCGCCCGCGATGAGCGCGGTCCAAAGGATGCGCTTTCGTGCGGCTTCTCGAAACGTAATTCCCGCCATGATCCAGACGTTCACAGGCCTCGGTCCTCGCCCATGAGATTGATGAACAACTCTTCGAGAGACATCCGTTGGGGCGTGAACTCGGAGATTTCCGCTCCCGACGAAACCAGCCGGCGCAGGATTTCCGGCAGCAAATCGTGCGAGCTGATGGTGAGCGTCGCTTGGTCCGAGTCGAGAATTGGCGGCGCCGTGCAGCCTGGAAGGTCCGCCAGCATTGGCAAAGTAAGGTGACGGCCGCGAACCAGCACTTGCGTCTCGCCACCGCGATTTCCGCGCAGATGGCGGGTGGCGATCACTTCGCCTTCGCGGATGAACGCCACCTCATCGCACGTAACTTCGATTTCGCTGAGCAAGTGTGAATTCAAGAAAACCGTGGCGCCCCGTTCCCGCTGAGTCCGAATGATGTCGCGCACTAACCGGCGTCCCATCGGATCGAGTCCTGAAGTTGGTTCATCGAGAAAAACCAGTTCGGGCTCGTGAATCAACGCCTGCGCCAGTCCAATGCGTTGGAGCATTCCTTTGGAAAAGCTGCCCAGACGCTTTTCGCGATGCGGCGTAAGACCGACAAGCTCGATCAAGGCCGGCACGCGATCGCGCAACGCCTTGACCGAAACTCCCGACAAACGGCCATGCACGGAAAGGAGCTCGGTCGCCGTGAGCCAACTGTAGAAACGGAAGTCTTCCGGCAGGAAACCGATTTTTCGGCGCGCTTCCACGTTGCCTGCCGGCGCGCCGAGAACCATCGCCTCCCCGCTGGTGGGCTTCACCAGTCCGAGAAGCATTTTGATCGATGTACTCTTGCCGGCGCCATTGGGACCGAGAAAACCGAAGATCGAACCACGCGGAACCTCCAGCGAAAGGTTGCGAACGGCAACCTTATCGCCAAATTTCTTTCGCAGACTGGTGGTTTGAACCGCGGGCGTGCTCACTGCAGCGAGTCTCCCAAGGCGACCGCGCGGCTCGCGTCTCCGTAGCCGATCAACGCATACGTGATTCCGTCTTTGGCCCACAGCAGCGTGTAGCCGGGTCCACGGCGGCCAGAGAGCGTGAGCAAAGTTCCGGGCACCCCGGCGATCTTCACCTGTTCAAACGATCGCAAGCGTCGCGGCACGGAAAGCGTGAGCGTCGATTTCCAGTCGACCGTGTGGAAGAAGTCGTCGGCTTGACTGGGTGTCATACCCGCAACCTGCAGACCGATTTCGGCGAGTTTGGCGATGTCCAGACCGGCCGGGACTCCGACGATGGGACTGGGCCCTTCGTTCAAACGAATGCAGTCGGCGTATTCCGTTCCCGACGACGGTGTTTCGATCACTTGGCTGGCGATGGCGTTCGTCGCGGTGACCGGCGTGGGACAATTTCCGTATCGCGCATGAACCATGCGCGGGAGTTGCACTGTAAAAGCAGATCCTTCGATCGAATCCGGAAGAACTATTTCCGGATGGCCGGCCGCCTTGATGATTTCCTGAAGCCGCGCCCGGTCTACATTGACACGCACGGCGTGTTGCCCCGTGACAACGAGTTTCGGAGCGTCCTTGCGCGCTTTCAGAAGCCGAACCTGGAAACCCGCCAAACGTCCAGCCGCTGCGGCATCGTCGGCAGGCTGATCTTTTTCATTCGCAGTAATGTTGACCTTGTCGGAGATCATCGCCGCCACCATCTGGTGGAGCGCCGGATTCGCATTCGGATCGGAGAACGCCGTGAGGTCGACGTTCACCGCTTGGACTTTCTGCACGCGCAAAGAGCGTAGCCACCTCGCGGCTAAAGCTCGGCCGCCTGTTGTCGCCAGGAACGCGGCCAATCCAAGTGCGGCCAGTGCGAACCAAACTTTCATCTTCAACTTTGTCGTTTCAGTTGTCATAGCAGTCCTCGTTCGGGTCGTTGCGCATCTTCGAAAGAGATCGCCACGGGCCTATGTCTACGGTAACGAGAATTGATGAAGATCGGCTGAAGAAATGACGACTGAATTTTGCCTACTGAATTTTGCTTTAAGGATGCGCGCCTGTGTCTTCAGGAATTGTTCAGACCGTTCCATAGCATTGCGCGCGTGGTAGCGCTGCTGCCGGCCGCCCAAGAGATTCCAGTGTGACGCCCGGGGTTCACTTCGACCCCTGGCGGCCCGCCAGCGCGTCGTCGACGGAAACGTGATACGTCTCCAGAATCGTTCCCCGCACCTGCTCCAGGTTGATCCGCGCCGAATTGTAGGCCACCATCGCGGCGAGCTCTTGCGACCGCGCACTGATCAGGTCGCGCTGCTCCTGTGTGACGCCGAAGGGCGTTTCCGATCCTGCCTCATACTTTTTCTGCTCGCCGGCGAAGAGTTGTTCCTGGAGAATGCGGTTGTGGACCGCCGCGTCGTATTGCGCGCGTGCCTGCCGCATCGCGATCACCGAATTCATCAGATCCACCTGCACTTGCGCGAAATCCTTGCGCGTGCCTAGTTGCGTCTGGCGCATTTGCAACTGATCGATCGCGTAATCCGCCTGCGCCTGGCGATTTCCGACTTGCGTGAAGAAAACCGCACCGCCGTTTCTGCTGGCAAAATCCCGCCCGAAGACCTGGCCCAGCGCCGTGCCGATGCCGCCTACGTTCGACGCGTTCGCAATGGCCGAGCGCGGCGCGCCGGCGAGACCGGCCTGGCTCGTGCCGCCTGAAACCTGCAGCGTCGGCAGCAGGCCGTTCCGCGTTCCCAGCGACGACGCGGCAGCGGACCGCTCGTTGGCAAGATCCAAGGCCAAGTCGGGGCGATGCGCGATCGCTTCTTGCACCAGATCGGAAATCGAAGGCAAATCGTCTTTCTCCGGAATGGTGATTTGATCCGTGGGGACGATGGGCGCCTTGGCGAGCACTGGATCGGCGGCGGCGCTCTTGCTGAGCAATCGCTTGAGTTGAAGTTGCTGCGTCTCCAACGACGCCTTCGCGTCGGCGGCCGTCTGTTCGGCGGTGGCCGTCTGCGTTTGCGCGGAGATCAGGTCGAAGCCCGCCGCGGATCCCAATTCGATTTGGCGTTTTACGTTTTTCTCGAACGTGCGCGCCACGTCCAGCGCGTCCTCGGCCGCTTTCAAGCTTAGATAGTCGGCGGCGAGAGTGTAATACGAGGTCAGCGCTTGGGCCGTAAGAGATCCAAGTTGATTCCGGAAGTTCAGTTGCGCCGTTTCTACGCCGATCCGGGCCACCATGATGTTGCGCTTGTTCACGGCGATGCCAAAACCATTCAGAAGATTGTGCTGCACATTCAGCGACAATACGGGCGCCACCGATGGATTGAGCACGTCCGTGGGCACGTTCTCGAAAAGGTAGTGATCGTTGTAGCTGACCGAAGCGTTGCCGCCGCTGAGAAAGCCATCCGAGACGGTTCCGGTGTAGGCGCGTGTTCCGGCGATCAGATTTCGGGTCTGGCTCTGAGTGGCATTGGGTTGCGGAGCGCTGGTGTGTGAAAAAGTCGCGGCGCCTTGGAACGAAGGGTCGAGAGTTTGCACCACCGGACCCACCTGTGAAATCGTGGCATTCGCGCTGCGGTTGCTGCCTTGCGAGTTTCCATTGGAAACGCCCGCCGCGGCTTGGCTTCCCGCCACACCTTGACCGGATGCCACCGAGCCCGCCTGCGAAGCGCTGCTCGGCACTCCGGGAAGCGCGCCACCCGCGAGCGAGCGCACCACTTGCCACTGCGCGATCAAAGGATTGTACCGCGCCACTTCCAGGTCCACGTCGTTCGCCAGCGTCAGCGCGATGGCGTCCTGCGCCGTGAGATAGATGGTGCCGTCGCGCAGGAAATCCGCGAGGCGCGTGGAGTTTTCCATCCGCACCGGAGGCACAATCCGAGGCAAGAACGGTTGCAAGATCCTGGGGGCCGGCGGGGCCTGCGGCGCGATGGAGCTCTGCTGACCCCATCCCTGCGCCGTGGAAAGCATACAGAGTAAGATCGCCATCGATGCGCGCGTAGAAAGCAGCTTCATGGGCGTGCTCCCTTCAGAACGTCGGCCGGCACCGTGGATGTGCGGCTCATGACGCCCTTCTCGGCCTCGTCGACCGAAACATGATTCACGCTCAGCGTCGCGCCGATCGCTTGATCGAGCGAGATCCGCGCATGCTCGTAGTTGGCCATGGCTTGCGTTTCGGTGTTGTTGGCGTTGGCGAGATCGCGCTGGTCCTGAATCACCTGAAAGGCGGTGATCGCGCCGAACCCATATCTTCGCTGATCGCCGCGCAGCGTTTCTTCGGCCAGCACGCGCGCTCGGGAAGACGCGTCGAGCCGCGCGCGTGCCTGCTGGATTCCAATCAAAGCATTTTGCACGTCCAGCCGCACTTGATTGGTGCTCTTCCGAAGATTCAATTCATTTTGGCGGATTTCCAGTTGGCTGGTGACGTAGTCGGCCTGTGCCGCGCGGTTGCGGAACGGAATGTTGAGAGAGATTCCCGCGGAATAATTGGGATAATTGCGGCGGAAGATTTCGCCCAACAAATTTCCGTATCCCCCCGCCAGATAGCCCACGCCGGGAGAGGCCGCCCCGAGCGCACTCAGTTCGCCGGTCAGTCCGTTGTTGGTTAGCTCCGCGAAGGCTTGCAGCGTCGGCTTCAGCGAGTTGCGAATTCCGACCAAATTCATCTCATTGCTTTCCAGATTGATTCGCGCCTGCGAGAGCTCGATCCGGTGAGCCAGGGCCTGGCGGACCAATTCGTCTTCGGAAGGGAGCTCGTCCTTTTCCGGCACGGAGATGCGGTCCAGTGGAACGACCGTCACATTGGACAGTCCCGCGGCGGCGATGCCATCGCGGCACAGAACGTTTTTGAGAATCGTTTCCTGCTGCAACAGATTCGTCTGCGCGATGACCAAATCCTGGCGGCTGGCGTAGAGTTGCGATTCCGCGCGGGTGATCTCGATGCCGGCCAGCGATCCGTTGGCCACTTGTTTCTTGTTGTCCTCCACCAGTGCATCGGCCGACTTCACGGCTTCTTCGCGGGCGCGCACGTTTTCGCGGAAACTCACCAAGTCCCAGTAGAGATTCAGCGCGGCACTCACCGTGAGCGTCACTTGTTGTTCGAACTGGAGATGCGAGACTTTGACGTTGTTGTTCTGGACGCGGATATTTCGCGTGTTGACGGCGCGTCCAAAACCTTGCAACAGGTTTTGCGTCAGTTGCAAGTCGAGATCGCCTGAGGTGAAGGGATTCAGCGCGTAATACGGGCTGTTGAACTTGATGTGCTGGCTCTGAAAGGTGGCTTGGGCGGTCAAGCCGAACGCGAAGTTCTTCGAAAAAATGCTGGTGAACGATCGAGTATCGGTAATCAACGCCGTGGTCCCGGTGAGCACGGTATTGCTTTGCGGCGTGGTGGTGTGTCCGAAGTTGGTGAAGAACACGAGTGTTGGATCGAGCGAGGGAATATTGGGACCGAGCTGCGTCACGATGCCGCCGCCGGAACCGACGCCTCCGTTCGACACCGCGACTCCGCCCGATGCGTTGGTCGTCACGCCTTGCAGGCTCACGCTCTGCGGTCCCGCGGCGACACCCACGCCGACGCTGCGCAATGCTCCGCCGGCGCGCGCGCGCCGCAGCACCTCGTCGGCCAGCAAGGGCGTGTAGCGCTGAACTTCCACGTCCACGTTGTTCTCAATCGCCAGCGCCACGACGTCGTCGGCGGTGAGATAGAGTTTTCCATCGTGGATCAGCGCATTCAGGCGCGGCGAATTGTTCAGGCGGACGGCCGGAACCGATCGCGCCTGGTAAGCGTGCGTGAGCCAACTGAAATCATTGTGGGGAGCCGGCTGCACCGCGATTTCACTTTGTGCGGCGACGGTCGAGGCCACAGCCAGACCGCAGGCCAGCAGATAAATCCGTACTTTGATCGATCGATTCATAGAAGTAGGAAACCTCGTTCGTCCGCCGGCGATCACGCGCGACGGTGTAAAAAACACCCATGCCATGATAACAGCCCATGCGCGCGCGGTCGTTTTCGAAGGACCGGCGCGCCGGCGCATCATGAGGTTCTACGAATCAGCGGGTGACATGGTTCAAGATTTCACGCGCCCGCAAGAGCGCGCCGCGATGACCCACTCAAAGGATTCATCGAAACAGGGGTCGGTGTATGCTGATACGTAACATGTATCGCGCACCGCAGTTCTATGTATGCATGGCGCTCCTGGCCGCGCTGCCGCTGGCTGCGCAAGAGATTCCCGCGGGACGAGGCGGCAGAGGCGGCGGCGCCACGAGAGAATTTCTGGGGCTCGGTCCGGCGCCCGATCCGGTGGCCGCTGCTCGCGGGGAAAAAGTATACGCGTCCAATTGCGCGTTTTGTCACGGCGCCAATGCACGTGGCGCGGAAGCTCCGAACTTGATCCGTTCCCCGCTCGTACTCCACGACGAAAAAGGCGAATCGATTGCCGCCGCGATCGCCAAGGGTTTCCCCGATAAGGGCATGCCGGCATTTCCCAATATCGCCGCGAGCGACGCGCGTGATATCGCTCAGTTTCTTCACCTTCAGGTGGAGTTGGTGGCGAACCGCGGCGTATACAAGCGACTCAACGTGCTCACCGGAGACGCCAAGGCAGGCGAAGCATACTTCAACGGCGCGGGCGGTTGCAACGCCTGTCACTCGGCGAGCGGCGATCTCGCCCACATTGCCAGCAAGTATCCGCAGCCCGACCAGTTGCAGAATCGATTGGTGTGGCCGGGTGGCCCACCGGTTCCACAGAAGGTCACGGTCACGCTGCCATCGGGACAAACCGTCTCAGGCACATTGAAACGAATCGACGACATCAACATTTCCATGTACGACGCTTCAGGCGTGTTTCACTCCTGGCTGCGGGAAGGATTGAAGGTTGAAATCCCGGACCGCCTCGCGGCCCATCGCCAATTGCTCGACAAATACACCGACGCGGACATGCACAACCTCACCGCGTATCTGGCCACGTTGAAATGAAGACGCTGATCGCACTCTGGATTCCGCTTTTGCTCTTTGGCCAAGAGGCCGGCCCAGGCAGCTCCACCGACTGGCGAACTTACAACGGCGACTATTCAGGCCGGCGCTTCAGCTCCTTGACGGAAATCAACTCCGCAAATATCGGCAACCTCTCGCTGGCTTGGTTCTATCGCATCAATAACGTTGGACCGCAACGCGGCGTCGGGAATCCGACCATCAAGTCCACGCCTTTGATGGTCAATGGAGTTCTTTATTTCTCGATTCCCGATCATGCTTGGGCCGTCGACGCACGCACTGGTGAAGAGATCTGGCATTACAGTTGGCAGGATTCGGGCGGTCACCTGATCGGGAACCGCGGTCTGGGCATGTACGGCGATTGGCTCTACTTCATGACGCCCGATTGCTGGTTCATCTCGCTGCATTCGAGGGACGGCAAAGAGCGGTGGAGGAAAAAGATCGCCGATGAGAAGATGCAATACTTCTGCACAAGTGCCCCGCTGGTGGTGAAGAATCACGTCATTGTCGGGATGGGTGGGGACGCCATGGATGTTCCCGGCTATCTCGAAGCACGCGATCCCGAGACGGGCGAACTGCAATGGCGCTGGAACACCACGCCGAGAAGAGGAGAGCCGGGCGCTGAGACGTGGCCGAATCCTTCTGCCATGGAGCACGGTGGAGGCATGCCGTGGCTGACGGGCACCTACGATCCGGAGTTGAATCTGCTCTATTGGGGAACAGGAAATCCCAATCCTGTTTACGCAGGTCAGGGACGCAAGGGCGACAATCTATGGACCGCTGCCATCGTCGCGCTCAACGCCGATACCGGCAAATTGGTTTGGTACCATCAGCCGTCGCCGCACGATACTCACGACTGGGACAACGTAGAAACGCCCGTCTTGTTCGACGGACTCTTCAACGGGAAGCCGCGCAAGATGCTGGCGCAGGCCGCGCGCAATGGCATTTTTTCCGTGCTCGACCGAGCGACGGGAGAAAACTTAGTCACGAAGGGTTACGTTGGTGTCGACTGGATGAAGGGTGTCGATGCCAAGGGCCAACCCATTCCTGATCCCGCCAAGGAACCCAAAGTGGATGGATCGTTGATCAACACGCCCGGAGGCGGTGGAACCAATTGGCCGCCGCCCAGCTTCAATCCGCAAACGGGATTGTTCTACGTTAACGCCCGAGAGGGTTACAGCATCGGCTATCTCACCGATCCCGATCCGCAGCCGCAGGGATATGGCGGTTCAGGCTCAGGCGGATTTTCGGAACCCATCTTGCTGGCCTTGGACTATAAGACCGGCAACGTCGCCTGGAAACACAAATATCCGAGTGGCGGCAATTCCTTTGCGGGCATTTTGACCACCGCCGGCAAATTGCTTTTCACCGGCGATCCCGCAGGGAACTTGCTGGCTTACGATCCTGCCAGCGGACGCATCCTCTGGAATTTTCGAACGGGCCCCGTTAGCAATGGACCATTGACGTACACGCTCAACGGCCATCAGTATCTCTTGGTTGGTGCGGGCGACACGCTCTTCGCGTTCAAGCTTGTGGGAGTGAACACAAAATGATCACGCGAAGAACAGCACTGGCGATCGGCGCTGCCTCCTTGGTGATGTCTGCAACGGCGGCGCCAAAGAGGATGAAGAACATCGGAGGCGCGCCCGCCGGTTTCCCGATTCGCTCACGAGCCGCGCGCGAAGCCGCTACGCCCTTCGATTTCGTCGAACACTGTCACAACCTGGGTCTGGGTGTGGTGGAAACGCGCTTGCCGTCAACCGATCCGGCGGCCCTCAAGGCATTTCGGCAGAAGATCGAAGCCAACCGCATGCGCGTGATCCTAGAGGTTGGCTATCCTCGCGATGAATCCGGTGTTGCGTCTTTCGATAGCGCGGTGAAAGCCGCTGTGGAATGCGGCGCGTTCTCACTGCACGCCGCCATGACCGGCCGCCGCTACGAGGACTTCACAACGCTCGACGCCTTTCAGAAGGACTTCGAGCGCTGCCAGAAGTCCATCGCGCTGGCCGAGCCGATTTTGCGCAAACACCGCATCCGCCTGGGCATTGAAAATCACAAAGGCTGGCGGTCCGCGGAGCAAGCCGCCTGGCTCAAGCGCGTGGGCAGCGAATGGGTGGGCGTGCATTTCGATTTTGGCAATAACGTATCGCTCTGCGAAGACCCGCGAGAGACGCTGCGCAACCTTCTGCCTTACGCCGTCGCGTGTCACCTGAAAGACATGGCGGTGGAAGCCTACGAGGATGGCTTCTTGCTGTCTGAAGTGCCGCTAGGTGAAGGCTTTCTCGATCTGAAAGGGATGGTCGCGACGCTGCGGACCAAGGACCCGGATATCCCGCTTGATCTTGAAATGATCACACGCGATCCGCTCAAGATTCCGGTCTTCACCGACAAATACTGGGCGACCTTCGATGATTCCTTCAGCCCCCTACCTGGACGCGACCTGGCTCGAGTGCTGGAAATCGTGCAAAGGAACAAACCGAAGAACCCTCTTCCGCGAATTACGGGAATAAGCGCCGAGGCGCAATTGAAACTCGAGGACGATTCCGTAGCGAGGTCGTTGGACTACGCGCGGAAGTTCCTGGACGTTCCTGAGTAAAGCGACCTAGCGATGCCGGTCCCGTTTTCCCCGAAAAGCTGAGCCGAGGTGGCGGCTTTGTGGTAGCGTAGCAACCCAAGCCGAAATTCAGTCGGCCGGAGGAGATTCGAAAATGTCACGTTTCGCCTGCACTGCCATCGCCTGTTTGGGATTTGTTTCCATGGCTTCCGCTTTCGCCGCCGATAACGATCAAATAACGGTTGCGGCGCTCTCGACCGCCCACGGCAAGTTTCGGGTGGTCACCCCGCACGCGCATCTAAACGGCCAAGCCCACGCGCGCTTCGGCATTCCCAATATCGACTCACTTGTGAATTTCAGCGATCACTACTTTGCCGACGGTTACGATGCCAACGGGAATCCCAACCGCGAGTGGTACACAAATACCGTCGGAAACCCGCCGCAGATGGGACGGACCACCACCATCAATGCGCCTGTCGTGCCGGTCTCGTTGGATTTGCGCAATTATGACGGTTCGCCGCGCTACGTCAACGGGCAACGGCTCTATTCCGACGCCACGCAATTCGTGCCGCTGGTGATGGGATCGCCCGTCTTTCAGAATTCCACGTATTCCAGCAGCTCGACCCCCACCCAGTTCGGCGACGCCGTGCAGCGCGCCGAGTACTATTCCAAGGCCAAGGCCGACTGGCACACGATGCTCGCCGGAAGCGTCAAGACGCCGCGCGTGATGACGCTGATCCGCGGTACGTATCTCTTTGCCTTGAACCCGGACGGAACCTGCTGCGCCTTCGTACTGGTGGACGCCAACACGTTTGTGAACGCGCTGTTCCCGGCCGTGGCCAGCGACACCACCACCCCCATCGGCGCGGCGGAGAACGCCGGCGAGGTCACCACCCAGGACATCTCTACGTTCCTGTTTCCGAATACGTTTCTCTTCGACCAGACGGGCTGCTGCACTCTCGGCTTTCACAGCTACGATTTCGAACCGGGAGACGCTTCCAACGGCAACGTTGAGAAGCGCTACGTGGTCAACTATTCGAGTTGGATCTCGCCGGGGCTCTTCGGCCCTTCGTTCGTTGACGTCACTGCGCACAGTCACGAGGTTGTCGAGACGCTGAACGATCCGTTCGTCGCCAGTGACGGCGTGCACAATATAACGCCGTGGTGGCTGGCGCCCAACGGCAACTGCCAAAACGATCTTGAGACGGGAGACGTGGTCGAAGGCCTCCCGGGAGCCACCACTCCGGTGACCATCGGCGGCTTCACCTACCATCCGCAGAGCGAGGCGCTGCTGCCGTGGTTTCAATTCAAGTCGCCCTCCGACGCCATCGGCGGCGCATACAGTTATCCCAACACGGCTTTGCTGACGCAGCTTTCTCCCGTGCAGAAGGCGGGTTGCCAGTAAAAAGGAGAGGCGGAACCGCGGACGCCCTTACGGAACCGCGGACGCCCTTAAGAGTCTGTGTGACAACTCAGCCCCGAAGGGGCGCGCTATGACAGCCCAGGTCGGAGTCGGAGCGTTTTTTGCTCCGGCGTAGGCCTGGGTCGAGTTGGATTATGAAATGGAGTCCTGAAAGGACGACCCAAACCTCATTCGCCTGAGTCGCTCTGATTTTTTGAATCGCGCTTTCAGCGCTTCGTTCTACCGCACTGTAACCCAATCAGGCCTGCGCCGGAGCAAAAAACGCTCCGGCTTCGACCTGGGCTGTCATAGCGCGCCCCTTCGGAGCTGAGTTGTCACACAGACTCCTTGGACGCCGCGCCTTATTTTCCGACGGCCCTCGATAGAAACTCGCTAAAATCGCGCTTCAGCTTGGCGTGCGAATCACTGTCGATGTACAGCATGTGGCCCGATTGGTAGAACTCAAAAGAAATCCGCTTGTGCATCTCGGGATGCAGCCCCATGTGGTTGAACGTGTACTCGACGGCATAGTATGGTGTCGCCTGATCGAAGTACGCCGCGGCCACCATCACCTTCATGTAAGGGTTCTTCACCATCGCGTTGCGAAGCATGGCTGTCGTATCTCCGAAACCGTTTTGGACGGCGTAATCCCACGGTTGAATACCGCCGCTCGGATAGTAGTACATGTCGGTTTTGTACCCGAGTTCGGTGCGGATGTAGTTCGTGAAGGCGGCCGTAAACGGCGGAGTGATCAGCGTACTGGAAGGATCGAACTCGCTGGTCTCGCCCACATTGAGCCCGGAGGGACCCGTGAGACGGCCATCGTAGCGGCCAATGGTGAGTCGTTTGTCGCGCAGCAGCGCGCGCGAGAAATGCGAGACATCGAAACGCATGTTGGTGTTTTCCAGATAACGGGGTTCGAGTCCCGTAAAACGCACCAGTTTGTCGATGACGGCCTTACGCTCGGCGGGAGCAATCTCATCGCCCTTGGCGAGCGCGGACGCGTACTCGCCCATCGCAAAGCTCTCCGCTTCCTTGAGAAATGACGATAGGTCCTTCCGCTGCAAATCGGCCGCGACCTTTTTGTGATAGTAGGCATCGGCCGCTTGGGTTGGCAGGAGCAACTGGTAGACCAGATCGTCGCTCCGGCTCCAGATGGTTTCCAGATTGAGCGTCGTACCGATGAGAACGATGCCGTTGAACGCGATGCCGCGATCGATCAGGTACCCGGCGAGTCCCGCCGCGCGAAACGTTCCATAACTCTCGCCTGCGATCAACAGCGGCGAAAGCTGGCGATTATTTCGGGCGATATACATGCGCATGAATTCGCCCACCGACTGGATATCGCCCTGGACGCCGTTCATGCGCCGCGCCACTTCGATGGTCTTGGCGCGGCTGTAACCTGTTCCCACCGGGTCGATGAATACGAGGTCGGTCTGGTCGAGCCATGTATCCTGATTGTCCTGCAGTTGGTAGGGCGGTGGCGGCATGCTGCCGTTCGGTTCCAGCTTCGGGCTGCGTGGCCCCATCCCGCCCATATGCACCCACATGGACGCCGACCCTGGTCCGCCGTTAAAGCAGAAAGTCAGCGGACGTTTTGCCGCGTCCGCCACTCCGTCGAGCGTATATGCCATGTAGAAGATGTGCGCTTCGGTTTCGCCGGAGGCATCCTTCAGCGGCATCTGCGCCACGGTCGCGGTGTAGTTGATCGGCTTGCCGTGGACCGTCACGCTGTGATGCGTGACCACCGGTGTTTCGTCGATTTCGCCGCCGATCACCGCGGCGGGAGTCGCCGCGCCTCCACGTCCGCCGGGGGGCGCGCCCGGCGCTTGTGGGGTTGCCGCCGTTCCCTGGCGTCCTTGAGCCGAGGTGGGGAAATTCAGCGTCAGAAACAAGAAGAGAAGCGAAACGATGATTGCCAATGTACGCGCGAGACGAGTTGTATGCATCGGCAGATGATACTCCAAAACGGCGGCTGCGAGCCAGCGCGTGGAGCTCGATTTCCCAGAGCAAACATTTGTGGCCGTGTCCGGCGGATCGCGTATCATCGACTTGCGATCGGGCCTGCTGGCTGATGATGGAGCCGAAGATCGGCGTTGAAGAGGGCGAGGATGGCGCAAACGTTATTCGCGTTGATGTTGATGGTTATTTTTCTGGGAGGGACCGCCACCGCGCAGTTTCCGGAGGCCGAGATTTCCAATTCCCAAATCCACGCCAAGCTATACCTTCCCGATGCCCAGTCCGGATACTACCGGGCGACGCGCTTCGATTGGTCCGGCGTCATCGCCACTTTGGAATGGAAGGGTCACACTTACTTTGGAAAATGGTTCGACCACTACGATCCCAAGACTCACGACGCGATCAGCGGTCCGGTAGAAGAGTTTCTCACCAATGGCGCCGGACTCGGGTTTACGGAAGTCAAGCCTGGGGAGGCCTTCGTCAAGATCGGCGTCGGCGCCATCCGCAAGCCGGACGACCAAGCTTTCCAGCAGTTCCACACCTACGAGATCGCCGATTCCGGCAAGTGGACGACGCAGAAAGGCTCGGACTGGATCGAATTCACACAGCAACTCGGCGACACGGCGGGTTATGCCTATCTCTATCGCAAGAAAATCCTGCTGGCGGGAGACAAACTGGTTTTGGAGCACCACTTGGAAAACACCGGCCGCAAGACCATCGCGACGAGCGTGTACGAACACAACTTCTTCATGCTCGACGGCCAGCCATCCGGTCCGGACTTTGTGATCCGATTCGCCTTCGAACCGCGCGCCGCGCGCCCGCTGAACGGATTGGCGGAAACGCGGGGCCGGGAAGTGCGCTATTTGCAAGAATTGCAGCCGGGTCAAAGCGTGTACACCGAGTTGGAGGGATTCGGGTCGACGTCCAAGGATTACGACATCCGCGTGGAGAATCGCAAGACGGGAACCGCCGTGCATCAAACCGGAAACCGGCCTCTTGCCAAGATGGCTTTCTGGTCGATCCGCTCGAATGTTTCTCCTGAAGCCTACGTTGATTTGCGAATCGAGCCGGGGAAGCAAGCAGATTGGCGGATCGAGTACCAGTTCTACACGCTGCCGTAAGGCTCAACTCTGTGGGAAATGGGTTTCCTTAGGCAGACAGGCTGATCCCGAACCTGGTGGGCTACTGTATCGGTGCCGGCTACGCCGGACATTTTGCTTGGCAATGGACAAAAGCGAATTTCCAAGCCCGCGAATGCGGGCGCCTCGAATAAAGCCCAGCGGCGCGCGCCGAGCGTTTTTTGCGAAGCGAAGCGCTGGGAAGATTCCCGAAGGAATGGAAGCCCGCGAAGCCGGGCGCTCGACAGCGTCGTTCGGATCGAAAACCGCGGTGTCGAGCGCCCATTTCATGGGCCTCCTGTTTCTCGAACGGCACTGGATGTCCCTGCGTTCCCATTGTTCTCTTCCAATGACGGAGGTGCGATAGCCTCTTGAAGGCTAAACAGGTCACCGACAAACGACGGGATTGTCCTCGACGTCCTGTCGTTAAACGTAACGCGGAGTTGACGAGGGCGTTTTTCCAAGCGGGCAATGTCGGTCACCTTTCGAACGAGAGATCCGGTCAACGATCGGATCTCGATGAAGCCGTCCTCGAGCCGCACCCGCCAGACAAGTATCCTTAGTCCTTCGATAATCACAACCGGAAACACGATTGGCGCCAAAACGATCGTAAACAAATCTCCACGGCGCCATAAGACTGCCCAGATGGATGGTTGCGCGATAACCCAGCAAGCTACGCATGTTCCGAATCCCGTCACAATTTTCAAGAGATTGCTCGCCGATAGCGTTTTCGATTCCCCCATAGGTGGCTCTTGCTCATGGTACATCTACGCAGGATTAGAATCCGGGAGGACAGCCAAGCCGCCCTCATTTTTCTCCTATTTTTCTCAGTTGAATTTTTGATCCCGCGGTGCGCGATCACGGCTTGTAGCGGGTGGTTGAGCGATTTTTGCGACACCGCCGGTTTACTCGACAGGCATATTCCCGATCCCGGAGGAGTCTGTGTGACAACGGAGCGTCGAGCCTGCGATAGCAGGCGGCAGCGGGTAGCCCAGCGGCGCAGACCGCGCCCTTTTCGCGGGCCGGCCCTGGGTCACCGATCACAAGAATTGAAAGCCCACAAAGTGGGCGGCAGGCTCAGCGCCAGGTCCTGTCGCCCACGTCGTGGGCTTTCCTTTCCTCCGACGCGAACCCAGAGCTTCGCCGAAGCCAAAGCGCTTCGGCGCGCGCTCTGGGCTAGACGCTGCTGCCTGCTGTCGCAGGCTCGGCGCTCAGTTGTCGCACAGACTCCCACGGGATCGGAAGATCTTGTTACGACTAGTGGGTTGCCTGCGAGTTGTCTAAAGCATCCTTGGTCCTTAGGTGAAGAATCGAAAGTTCCGGCGCTTGCTTGGTTCGTATCAGGGCACGGCTTCAGCCGTGCCGCACGCTGACTCTCAAGTTCAGGGCTTTAGCCCCTGCGAATCGCAGGGGCTAAAGCCCAGTTCTTTTTTGCGCGACGGTCGGCACGGCTGAAGCCGTGC
>Ga0070734_10002277_pt1 | contig 23914 bp, 17 predicted proteins | sample Coa_R1_8_FD_66444 | JGI IMG/M metagenome (GOLD analysis project Ga0070734, IMG submission 66444) | Surface soil microbial communities from Centralia Pennsylvania, which are recovering from an underground coalmine fire - Coalmine... | ecosystem: Environmental > Terrestrial > Soil > Unclassified ...
CTCCACGTCCGGTCCCACGCTCTGCGATTCAAAGCTGGTGATCCCCAGGTAGGCGACTCCCGGCCGTAGCCAGAAGGCGTCCACAAGGCTGGTCTGGATGGCCGCCCGCGTGACGGTAAACGAGAGAGGCTGCGCCAGACCCTCGCGGCGCACGGTGACCGTGACGGAGGTGCCGCGCGGCCCACGCAACAGGTTGGCGACATCGCCGAGTTCGAGACCACGAGTGTCGTGCTGATCCACCGCGACAATGAAATCGCCGCGCTGCAGGCCGGCCGCCAACGCGGGCGAATTGGGAAATGGCTGGCCGACCACTACCTGGTCGCCGTCGACCGTCAGCTCCATGCCCACGCCGAAATATTGCGCGCTTTGGCGGCGCTGCGCTTCCCGCCATTCTTCCGGATCCAGAAAATTCGAATGCGGATCCAAAGTGAGCAGCATACCGGGGATCGCGCCCTGGTAGAGCGCCCGTTCCGACGAGACCGGATCGGCGAAATTCTTCTCGATGAGGGTGTAGGCATTAATCACCGACCGGAAGCCGTTGGTGAGATCGTCGTCGGACCCGCTCTTGACCGTGGGTCGCGGCACCTGCGCCACGCCGGCCGAACCGATCACCAGCAGCCCCAGGAACACGGTATGTGTCTTCTTCATGAATCAACCTTTCAGGCGGCCGGTGGACGGTAAGCCAGTGTAATTAAAAACTGATGATCGGACCGAAATGGATTACGTGTCAAGGTCCAGAACAATAAACACAGGTCTAAAGAGTTCGGCCCGGCCCCCCTTGTGAGCATGAATTATAATTGTTTTCAAGCATCTGCATGCCGTCACCAGAACGCGAGCTGCTCATCCACTGTCCGGACGGGCAGATCAAAACCGTACCCTTGGCCGGAGAACGTCTTTCGGTGGGCCGATCCAGTGCCGCCGAGATCAGTTTTCCGGAAGACGCCGGCCTGTCCCGCCAGCATTTCGCCTTTGAACCGGAAGGCGATGACTGGACGGTGCAGGATTTGGGAAGCAAAAACGGCACCTTTGTAAACAATATTCCGTTGAAGGCGCGGTTGGTGCTGCGTCCCGGGGACCGGATCACGGCGGGTCACATCACGGTGGTCTATTCGCCGGATTCGAACGGCGGCGGACCCGGGGTGGTAATTTTCGAAGGCGATGACGAGACCAGCCCCACCTCTTCGACCGTCGTGACGACGCTGGAAAACGCGAATCAGACGATCGCATTAGAGCGGCCGGGCGCCGGGCCGAAGGCGGCGAGTCCGTTGCAGCTGCTGATCAATGCCGGGCTGGAGCTCTCCGAAAACCGTCCGCTGGCGGAATTATTCCCCGTCATCCTGGACCTGGCGATCCGCGCGGTGAACGCGCAGCGGGGGGTGGTTCTGACGCTGGAGGGGGAAACCCTGGTGCCGCGGGCCCACAAGGGAGACGGGTTCCGCATCTCCACGGCGGTGCGCGACCGGGTAGTGAACCGGAAGACGTCGATCCTGGTGCGCGATGCGCAGCTCGATGATGCCTTCAAGAGCCGGCTCAGCATCGTGGAGCAAAAGGTCCACACCATGATGGCGGTGCCGCTGCAGACCAAGGACCGGATCATCGGGCTGATCTACGTGGATTCGCCTTCGGTGATGCGGGAGTTCCGGGAAGGCGACCTGAACCTGTTGACGGTGATGGCCAACGTGGCGGCCAGCCGGCTGGAGAACGCGCGGTTGGCGGAAATCGAGCAGGCCGAGCGAATCCTGAAACGCGACCTGGCCCAGGCGGCCGACATCCAGCGCCGCATCCTGCCGGATAAAGCGCCGCAGATCCGCGGGGTGGATCTGGCCGGATTTAACATGGCGTGCCGCACGGTGGGAGGCGACTACTACGGTTTTTTCCCGTATCAAGACGGGCGCGTCTCGCTGGCGTTGGGCGACGTATCCGGGAAGGGAATGCCGGCCGCCCTGCTGGTAATGCAACTGCAAGCCCGGCTGGAGGCGCTGGCCGAGGAACCGAGCGATCTTTCGGCGCTCATGACGCGGCTGAACAAGATCACTTGCGCGAATTGTCCGTCCAACCGGTTCATCACATTTTTTATTTCCATGCTCAACCCGGCGACCGGAGACCTGGCATTCGCCAATGCGGGACACAATCCGCCGATCATCGTGCGCGCGTCCGGCGAGATCGAACTGCTGGAAGGAGGCGGCCCGGTGCTCGGGATTCTGCCGATTGCGAAATACGGCGAGCAGCAGGCGCGGCTGGGCAAAGGCGACCTGCTGGTGATCTACAGCGACGGCGTCACGGAGGCGACCGATGCGAATGAGGATGAATACGGCGAGGACCGGCTGGCCGAGGAATTGAAAAAGCACCGCGCCGCGGCCGCGGAGGTAATCGTCAAAGCTGTAACGGAATCGGTGAGCCGGTTTGTGGGCGGCGCGCCGCAAGCGGATGACATCACCCTGGTAGTGGCCAAGCGGACCTGACGGCGTGATTACAGACCTGGTCCAAATCCGCCTGCTGGGGGAAAAGAAGCGGGAGGAGAATCTGCGATTTCGCCGCTTCATGAAATCGCACGACCATTCCGACCGCATTCTGCGGCGGATCGCGGAAGACATCGAAGAACAGATCGATTGCACGGTGTGCGCGAACTGCTGCAAAGTGGCGACGGCAATCGTGACCGAGCGCGACGTGGAACGGTTGGCGCGGCACCTGCGGATTCCGCCGTCGCGGTTTCTGGCCGAGTACACGATGGACAGCGAGGAAGAAGGCCGCGTATTGCGCCGGACGGAGCAAGCCGGCTGCGTGTTTCTGCAAGGGACCACGTGCACCGTATACGACGCGCGGCCGGATGCTTGCCAGCGCTTCCCACACCTGGTGCGCGGCGCCGGTTCGATTGCCAGCCGGATGTGGCAGTTTGTCGACCGGGCTTGTTACTGCCCGATCGTCTACAACTCGCTGCAGGCGTTTAAGGCCGAACTGGGTTTTAAACGGTAGTTCCGGCGCATTTTCGAAACGTACGTTTCGGAAACCGGAAAAGGTTTGTTGTAGGGAAAGGTGTTAGCACGGTGTTTACGATTGGTACAAAGCGCACCGGCCTTTGCGCCCCGCCCCGGACTTGCGGAACGGAATCGATCAAGCGGCGCCGCATCGACTTACTCCCACCATCATTATCTCGCGCCGGCTTTCGGAGCGTTGGTCCGGAGCGCCGGGTTTTCGTACTAAGTCATGACAAACGAACCGGATGGGAAAATTCCATCGAGCCGTTACCGGTGGTCGATAAGACCGCGCCCGCTCCAATCGCAAGGGCTGCGTTGCCGCAATTCGTCCGACCTCCTCACGAACTTGACAGGCTGCGGGAATTGCTGGTTCGGCTCTGTTTTTGCCATGCTTCATGAACGGGGCGTCCATCGTCCCCGCAGGAGCGAAAGTGCAGGAACTCCCCACCGTACAACTCGATTTGCTGCGCGTGGATTTCCAGGACCTCGTCCAGCGTCAGGAATAGTGGGTCCATGGCGGCGATTATTCAGCCAGTTTCTTGAATGCTTTGCCGTATCGCTTGTGCGCGGTGCGTTGCGCAGTCTCGAACTTCTGACGCCTTTCGGACTGCTCGGCGGGCGCGACGATGAGCCTGTGCCCGTCCGTGGTGAGGTCGAGCGGCGTATCGGTATCGATCTTCAGGAGATCGAGAATCGGCCTGTCGATCACCAATGCCAGACTGTTGCCGTGCTTCGTGAGTCTCTTGATCATGGTTCGCTCGTATATCCATTGTAGCAACCTACGTTCACACGCGCCAACAGGCGGGTGGAATACGTCGTCCCCGCGTGAAGACCACAGAAGGCTTGATTTCGAACCGTCCACCGCTTCGTATACGCCTGGGAATCGTCCAACGTGAAGTCAATCTGCAGGTGGTCATAGTCCGGGCGGCGAAATTACTCCGTGAACTTGGCCTGCTCCGCCGACGCCTACTTTACGGCCGCCAATTCCGGCGACTATATCGTGATGGCGCCCCGTCCCTGAGTTAACGTTCTGGGGGAACCGCCTCCATTTTATGGAGCTTCTTCCACGGTCAAGGTGACCGTTGGAGATGATATATCATTAACAGTCGCAACTAGCGAATGGTCTCCGTTCGCCGCTGCGACAGGGATCTGGATGGCGATCTGATAATCGCCGGGGTAGCTGCTCAGGACCGCTCCAAGCACGGGTATCCCCGCTCCGTCCCACGTGATCGTGACCGGCTTCGCTGTCGGAGCACCGGCATTCGATCCGGGGAGTTGACCGGCGGCGGTGGGCGGACTAGTCGGGCCGAAACCGGTTCCCCAGAGGGTGATGACTTCGCCCGGGCGGGCAGGCACGGTCTCGGTACCCGGAAATGTTCCGTTCTTTGCGGCGACAGTGTAGTCTCCGTGCGTAGCCACGGGCTGGTTACCCGGCCAAGGCCAAAAGGCCGGAGCGTACGTTTGTCCCGTAGCTGAAAACGGCGGGCTGGCCCCGGCTGGCGTACTCACGGTGACCGTCAAATTGGCGCCGGAGGTGACTTCGGGCGCAAGCGCGTTGATCTGGCCGGGAGTCATCTGAAAGATGTACGCCGGCTGGCCGCCAACGCTCACGCTGACTCCGTCGATTTGTTTCGGAAGCTGTCCGCCGGTGATGGAATTGCTCCAGTCGTCGTATGCGACCGGGCTCAGATTCGATCCTTGGATGGAGATGAAAGACCCGGAAGACACGCCTTGCTGGTACCCGGCGGCATTGAAAACGGCGGTGATGTTGGGCGGCGTGGCGGGCACAGATCCCAAGAGTTTGCAGCCAGTAAATTGCGGCGTCTCGCCGGCTCTGGATTGAGCCAGGATCACGGCCACGACATCGGTCGGATTCGTAGTGAAGCTCAAATCGTAAGGCAGGAGAACAGCGGGCTGCTCGCTCACGCAGGAACCGTTGTTGAGCACATACAAGTCATAGAGCTTGCTGTGATCGAGCGGCACATCCGCCGGTTTAATGGTCCAGGAAAGCGGCACCGCCGTGTCGGAGATATTCGTGAAGAGGAGTGCGGCATCTCCCTGTGGCGACTGCCATGCACCGCTCAGGATGGAAGGCGCGGTGAATGCGGACGTGTTCACGCCCGTGTAAGGAATCTGAGTGGCGGGTGGGATCGTGTACGCCGGTACCGTCGGCTGCGGAGGACGAAGCATCCGGCCGAGAACCACGAACGGGTATCCATAGGTGGTGCGGAGCGTTACGATGCGCTGCACGTACTGCACGAGCGTCGAATTGAACGAGCTGATCTGGTACGGAGCACCATCGTCCACTTCGGTCAGAGGGATTTCTCCCCACACTAACGAGAGCGCCAGCCCGCGGCGGTGGTAAGGGATGTCCTGGCCGTTGAGGAACGAGATCATGGAATAGGTCAAGGTGTAGTCGTGGTACACAGCTTGCCACAGCGGAATATAGGAGACCTTGGTGGAATCGACAACGGACCCCGCGCCAATAGCCGAAGGATCCAGCCCCGTGTTAGTTTCGTCCTGCCCACTGTCGGTTAGGCCGAGGTAGGGTTCCGCGTAGAACTCCCCTCCCATGGCAAAATCCGGATTCAGAGCACGGCCGGCTGCCCGAATGTCCCTATAGATTTGCGCATAATCCTGGAACCACCAGTTTCCTCCGCCCGGAGGATGGGAGTGGTTTGTGGCATAGCACGGAAGGGCCCGTGGGTTGCCATCCATGTGAATGACATCCATGCCGTGCTGCTGCAGTTGCGAGGTGAAACTCAGGAGCGCATCGTGCCAGGGTTGCGTCGGATCCATCTCTGCATCCGTTTGAATGACGGGTTGGATACTCTGATTGAATACGGATAACTGCTGCAGATACATGGAGCCGTCGGCTTGTCGCGAAGCTGTGGCTTGCAGGTTTCCCCAACTCGGCGCCCCCACAGTGGCATAGCTCGTCGAAGGCTCGACCATGAGCCTGCCGCCCGCCGCATGTGTCGCGGACACAGCCGAATCGAATGCCGGCCAACCCTGGGAAGGAGGGAGAAAGTCCGGAATATTGAACCAGGGGCCCAGATTCTCCCAGGCGACCCAGTCGATGATCGGCGTAGCCTGAAGCTGCTTCTGCCAGGCGGCCGCCGCCTGGGAAACGCTGACGTACGCATTTCCGGGGCCACCCGTAGTGAACGTGTCCTTCCAGCCCATCATGCCGGCGCTCTTGTACCAATTGGGCACGTCCGCGCGTGTCATCAACGGTCCGCCCTGAGCCCACTTTTGCTGAAGGGCCCAGGCGCGATACACGCTGGCCGCGTCGTACCAATCTCCATGAAACACTCCGACGGTGACTGCATAGGGAACCGGGACATCGGCGCCGGACTGAAGCGGCGGCACGTACTCAAAATCGATAGTCATCCAGTCAGCTCCTGGACGTCCGACATTCATGTACTTGAGGTACCCGGCGTTGTCCTGGCTCGCCATGTACAGTCCAGTTCCCGATTCTCTGCTGTAATAGGCCAGAAACTGCATGTTCGTGAAGCCACTCGGATAATAGAGCTGAGCGCCCCAGCCGCGATTTAGCAGGAAGTTGTGAGCGGGGTCTTGAAATAGCATGCCCGAAAAACAAGGAACCGCCAGGTAATCATTCACGAAATTGTTGCTGAGCTGTCCGATGCCGCTGATGGATGGCAGCGAGACGGTTTGTATCGCGACTTGACCATGATTCGCGATGCTCACTTGCCAGCTTGTCAATGGAGAGGAGTTGTCCACCGTGACGACGAGCGTTGCGGAGAGGTTGAGCGCCACTCCGTCTGCCGAGAACTGGTCGAACTGAATCGTCAGTTGAACGCCCGTCGCGACGTTCGCCCCGCTGAGTGAAACCGAGCGTGCCAGGTATCCTCCCGCATAATTAGTTGTTGTGTTGGAAGGCGTCGTGTAAGTAAAAGTGAGTCCATTGTAGTTACTCACTTTTTTCGAGATCAAGTCCAACCCGGTCGTCTTGTCGACGAGATTCAGCAAACTGCCATTTGCCGAGTTGAATAGCAGCTCGATTTGAGAATTTCCAACAGCGATGGTCTGAGCGGAGGTTCGGAAGTAGGCCCCTCCGTCCGCCGCGAGGGGACTGGCTGTCAGCGGCAAAATTAGCGCCAGCAGAATGAGTGTTTTTCGGGCGGTGCCTCGCATAACTGATGTATCGTGCTCTTCCGTGGTGGCGCCCGTCCTCGATCGGCGGGGCAGGTGACGTCGCCGCGCCCACCGCTTTGGCCCTAAGGCGCGACGAGGCGCGCGGAATCTCCGGCCGCCTCCCTCACTTGACGTGCTGGCGGAAGGTCTGGTTCTCATTGCAGATGAATTCGATGAGGTCCTGGTCGACCACCAGCCGCTGATCGATTCGAACCGTCCACGGCTTCGTATACGCCTTGGGATCGTCCACCGTGAAGTCAATCTGCAGGTGGTCATAGGCCGGGCGGCGAAATTTCTCAATGAACCTGGCCTGCTCCGAATACGGACTGCCGTTCACGTCGAGCCAGCCGTCAAACTTGCTGTCTTCGGCGCCGCGCAGGTTGTTCGTTTCGACAACCAGCGTATCGCCGTCCCAATGGCCCACCGAGTAGCCGTACCAGAATGGCGTCGGCTCGCCCTGCGGCGGAAGCTTGCGCCCGTCCATATAAATATGGCGCAGGCCGTTGTTCGCTTCGTATTCGATCAGGATCATTCTCGGATTCGCCACGTTCATCATCCGGCGCGGCTGCGGCTGTTGGTGAAACTGCAGAAAGCCCATCGGCAGACAATTGGCGTCGGGGTTGTCACGGGCCTGCAGATCCTTGAACCGCTTATCCCGGATGTCCTTGGCCCAGGGTGTGTACGGCAAACCGCCTTCCATGTTCGCGCCGGCCTCGAAGAAGGTGGCCACCGGCGGGCCATTCGGATCAAAGGGGAACGGCGGGATCGTTATCTCGACTGGAATCCCACCGCGGCCGCCCCCGGGGTTAGCGCCTGCGCGCGCGCCGCCCCGGCCGCCGCGACTGCCTGGCGGTGGTCCGCTATTGGCTCGCATCCAGAGCCCGGAAAAGTCGGGCTTCCCATCTGCTGTCCGTGGAGTGGGCGCATCTCCCCGTACTTTGCCTTTGGCATCGCGCGGGACGTTCGGATCGGGGACCGCCTGCCATTGCGCAGTAATCGGAACGCAACCCCAGGCAAGCAAGCTGAAGATCAGAGCAGTTAGCCTCATGCGATTTGTTCTCATTCGTGCCCTCCCCCTCTCGCGGGGCGTTCCGTACAACTCCGATCGGAAACGCCGTTAAGCATTCGCGTACACGGCCTTCTCAAAATCGCCCAGCAGGCCGACTCCCTCTTTATCCGCGAAGGGGAGGAACTGCATCATGACGACGGCGCAGAGCGAGCGGCGCGGGTCGATCCAGTAATAGGTGTTGTAGACGCCGGCCCAGGCCAGGCTTCCGGCGGAGCGCCCGCCCTCATAGGCTGTCGGATTCATGAGGAAGCCGAAGGTGTATTTGTCGGTAGCTCCGGGATGAAAATCGACGTCGCTGGAGACGGCCGGGCGCGCGGTGTTGAGTCTGCCGGCGGCGAGCGCGCCGACTTGATTGGTGGACATCATCTCGACGGTCTTCGGCTGGAGGATCTGTTCTTTGCCGGCGCGCCCCTGGTTCAGGATCATCTGCATGAAGCGCACATAGTCGGGTGCGGTGGAGAACAAGCCGCCGCCGCCGTTGAACGCCTTGGGCGGAGCGGGCATGGTGCGCGGGTTCTGTTTGAGCGCGCCATCACTCTGGCGCGTATAGACGCTCACCAGGCGATCGAATTTCCCGGCGGGCAGAATGAAGCTGGTGTCTTTCATGCCGAGCGGCTGCAGGATGTTTGCCTGAAAATACTGTTCCAGGGTCTGGCCGCTCGCCGTTTCCACCAGGCGGCCGGCCCAGTCCAGACCGTAGCCATATTGCCAGCGCGTGCCGGGCTCAAATGCCAGCGGCACCAGGGGCGCCACGGTGCCCGGCGGGATGGCGCCGCCCTCCTGCGAGGTGTAGCGCAGGATATCGGCATCCCAGGTATCGTAGGCGAAACCCGAAGTGTGGGTGAGCAGGTTGCGGAGGGTAACGGGTTTCACGGCGGGGCGCAGCTTGGGTTTCCCCGCGCTGTCGAAACCTTCGAGGACATTCAGCTTGCCGAGTTCGGGCAGATGTTTGGAGGCGGGCTCATCGAGCGTGAGTTTGCCGCGCTCGACCAGTTGCAGCGCGGCGGTGGTGGTGATGGCTTTGGTCATGGAGGCGATGGCGAAGAGCGAATCGACGCGCACATCCACGCCCGAAGCCGAATCCCGCTTGCCGAAGGCGCCCGAATAGGTGGTTTTTGCGGCGGTGGCGGCCATGGCGGCAACCGCCGGAATCTTTCTGCGCTGCATGCTGCCGCGCAAGGTGTCATCGATTCCCGTAGCCCCCCACAGATGCGAAGCGCGCGCGCCGAACGCCACCGCGGCGCCGGTAAACTGCCGTCGATTCAAGAGAGACATAATCTCTGTAATACCATGATCCTTCCGAAGGAATGTCATGAGCCGTCACCAGGTTCGCCGGCGGATTGAAGAAATCGGGATCATCCCGGCTGTCCGGGCGCATTCGGCCGAGGATGCGGTCTTTGCGGCTGAGGCGGTCACTCGCAGCGGCATACCGATCGTCGAAATCACCATGACCATACCAGGGGCTCTGGAGGTGGTCGCCCGCTTGGCGCGGAACCACGGCGAAGTGGTCGTGGGCGCCGGGACGGTGCTGGACCTCGAAACCGCGCGCCGCTGCCTGGAGGCGGGTGCTCACTTCATCACCAGCACAGGGTTTGATCCGGAGGTGGTGGAATTCGCGATCCGGGAGGACGTAGCGATTTTTCCGGGAGCGCTTACGCCGACCGAAGTCATGTTGGCCTGGAAAGCGCGGCCGGATTTCGTCAAGATTTTTCCCTGCGCCCCCATGGGCGGTCCCGGCTACATTCACGCTCTGCGGGGACCGTTTCATGACGTGCCGTTAATCGCAGCCGGCGGCATCACGCAGCACAATGCCGTGGAATACCTGAGCGCGGGAGCGGTGGCGCTGGGCATTGGGGGAGAGCTGATTCCACAGGAAGCCATCCGGCTGCGCCAGGAGCATCGTATTGCCGAACTGGCGCGGAGGCTGCTGGCGCTAATCAAAGTAGCCCGGAAGCGATAGCGGAGTTGCGGAGCTATAATGCTGGTAGGAGGCACTATGCGGCTCCCTGACATTCCGGAGATGCTGATTGTGTTTCTGGCGTTCGCGGGCGCGATGTGGGCGCTCTACAATTGGACCCATCCGATGACCGGTCCGCGCCACTGATTCACGAATCGGCGGTAATCCGCCCATCGCGGCGCAGCCGCAGCTTCCTTCCGCGCCAATAGACCGTCGAACCGACGCACCCGCCGGCCCACACGGCGAAGCCGAATAGATCGCGCACGGGCATCAGCCAGAACCAGCGCCACACTTTTTTGTCGTGAAGGACGATGCCTCCCACCAGCAGGCCGGCGGCGAGCCGCAGCGCCAGGGCCGCTACGCCGGCCCAAAGCAGGCCGGCGGCGATCGCGACCAGGGCCCAGATGGTGGCGTGGGTGATGATTGAGCCGTAATAGCCGCCCGGCCGCGATACACGGATGGTGCGCGACCATCGCAGCTGGTGCTTCCAGACCTGCGACCAGGAGGCGCCGCCGGCGCCGGTTTCCACCACCGCGGAAGCAAACTCGATGCGGTAGCCGCGCGCGGCGACATTGCGGCCGAGCTGGTAATCATCGGCGAGAAAGTTTTGCAAGGCCGCAAAACCGCCGACCTCGCGCACGGTCGATGCGCGCAGCGCCATGGTGGAGCCGAGCGCGAAATCCACGACTCCCAGCAGCCGCGCTACGAGCACGCTGGGCGCGAATTCAGTGGCGATGCCGAGGGCTTCCACGAGGGAGGCGAAGGTGCGCGCCGGAGCGCGATACAGGCAGGTCACCAGGCCGACTTTGTCGTTCCGGAACGCTGTAACGATGGCCCGAAGATAGCCGGGTTGGACAAGGATGTCATCATCGCTCACCACCAGCAGCTCATGGCTGGCTTGACGGGCCAGTTCTTCCAACACAGCGGCCTTGGCGTTGGGAGCCTGCGGTTTGCCGACAATGAGCAGCCGCAGACGGCCCGCCGGGAACTCGCGCCGCAGCCGCTCGACTTCGCCGGCGGCGGGGTCGGCCGGGTCCTGCACGCCAAATAGGATTTCAAATTCCGGATAATCCTGCACGGCATGGGAGCGGATGGCTTCATACAGGCCCGGTTCTTTGCCGTACATTGGTTTCAAAACCGAGACGGGCGGCAGCGTCGCGGCGGACGGAGCGGGCTTGCGCAATCGAAGCGCGGCGGCGATAGCCAGCAGGTAATACGCGGCCGCCGCCAATGCCGGAGCGGCCCAGGCGATCACAACGAGACCAGGGCTACGCCGCAGATCACCAGCAATGCCCCCGCCCAGCGCAGCCAGCTGACGCGCTCCCGGAGAACATATTTGGCGAGGATCGTTTCCAGCACATACGTAATGGCCGTGACCGGCACCGCGAAACTGAGCTCGGCGACCGTGAGCAGCTCCAGATAGGCGAAGAACGAGAGGGCCATCGCCGCCACCGAGGCCACTACGTAGCGGTTGCGGGAAAGAACGGCGAGGGCGCGGCCGAGCGCGCCCGGGCGGAAGTCATGGATCTCGCCATGGTGGCGCATGCCGATCGCCTGCAGAACTTCGCCGACCGTCGTGGCCGCCACGATGATTCCGACCATCATCCACTTCATTGGCCGACTCCGGCGCCGCGCGCTTGCGGTTTCGTGGTTCTGGGCGCGGTGCCGCCGCTCACCAAGGCCACGCCCGCCATGATGAACGCAATGCCAAGCCACCTTTTGTTGCTGATCTGTTCATTGAGCAGAAGCCGGCCCACGATCGCCACCAGGACATATCCGATCGAGGTCACCGGCAGGATGTAGCTCAGATCGGCCCAACTCAAAAGCGCCATTCGCGCCGCCAGCCAGAGAATGAGCAGCAAAACGCCGAACGACACCATGGGCCGGAACAGGACCAGGATGTAATCCTCCGGCCCGGCGAGGGAGGCCGGCATGCCTCGTTTCAGAAAGAAATTGCCGACTACGTTGCTCAGGACTACGAGCGCGGAACAGCTCCAGGTCTTCCATCGCAAACGCGCCGATTCCGAATTCATAGAAGAGGGGGCCGGGAAGAGGTCTCCTCAGTCTCCGGAGACGGAAACGGGCGCCGATTGGCGCGTATTTTTCGAATCCGCGACAAATCGCTTCCGTTTCGAGCGCAGCGCCATGTACTCGCGCGCCTCTTTGTACAGCCGCCGGCGTTCGGCGCCGTTGAAGATCGCTTTCCGGACGATGCGCCAGGCGACGCGCGGCCGGAAGAAGTATTCACCGTAAAACCGCTCCACCCATTCGACCAGGTCGGCGTGGTCCAGCCCCGGGTACGAGAAGTTGGGCAGCTGGTGCCCGCTTTCATCCGACATCGAGCCGTTGATTGTAATCAGGCCCTTGTTATTGAGATAGTCGTAGAGCTCCGTACCGGGATAGGGCGCCGCAATCGAGACCTGAATGGTTTCGGTGTCCATACGCTTGGCAAAATCGATGGTCTTGCGAATCGTCTCGTGCGACTCGCCCGGCAGGCCGATGATGTAATCGCCGTGAATCACCAGCCCCAGCTTTTTGCAGTTGGCGGTGAAGCGTTCGGCCATTTCGATGGTGGCGCCCTTCTTGATGTTCTTGAGGATTTCCTGGTTGCCCGATTCGTAGCCGACAATCAAGAGCCGGCAGCCGGCCTCTCGCATGGCTTTCAGGGTTTCGTAATCGGTAGTGACGCGCGATGTGCATGACCACGTGAAGTTGAGCGGCTTCAGCTTCTTGCACAGCTCGATAGTGCGTTCCTTGCGGTAGTTGAAAGTATCGTCATCGAAGAAAATCTCTTTGATGCCGGGGAACTGTTCGATGGCGTAACGCACTTCGTTGGTGACATCGTCGGTCGAGCGGAGACGCCACCGGTGGCCGGAATGCGTTTGCGGCCAGAGGCAGAAGGTGCACATGGCCGGGCACCCGCGCGTCGTGTAAAAGGAGACGTACGGGTGAAGCAGGAACGGCACGTTGTAGCGGGTAATATCGAGATCGCGCTGGTAGACCTTCGTGACCCAGGGCAGCTCATCGAGGTTTTCGATCGCGGGAGCTTCGGGGTTGTTGACGATGCGCCCGTTCTTGCGATAACTCACGCCGGGCAGTTCCTCGAGCGGCTTTCCCTGCGCATAGCCGGCGATCTGGTAATCGAACTCGCGGCGCACCACAAAATCGATCGCCTTACCCTGCTGCAGCGATTTTTCGGGCTCCGTAGTGACCGGAGGTCCGACGAAGGCGACTTTCAGCTTGGGGTTCGCGTCCTTCATCATCTCCGCGATCTTCAAATCCACCTGGAAACCGGGCGTCGAAGTATACAGCACAAGCAATTCGAAATCGCCCGCCATGCCCACGGTCTGTTGGATGGAAATTTTGTGCGGAGGCGCATCGACCACTTTGCTGTCCGGCAGCATGCCGGCGGGATAGCACAGCCATACCGGGTACCAGTAAGACTCGATCTCACGCGACGCAGGCCAGCGCGAGCCGGCGCCGCCATCGAAGCCTTCAAAAGACGGCGGATTCAGAAACAGTGTTCGCATGTGCTTTCTCCGGTTCGGAATAAGGACGCGGCCGCGCGCCCGGGTCGTTTACTGGCCATCGCTCAGGGCCGCGCCGGCGCGTTCCGCGGTGTCCACGGCATAATTGCTGAAATCGATCGTGAGTTCGGCCTTCCCGACCAGGCGCGTATCCACCACGCTTTGCACCTGCAGCGGCACGGAAATTCCGTCTCGAATCTCATACCTTCGGACGAAAGCGACTCTCTTCAAAAAAATGGACGGATTCTTTACCAGGTATCCGGCCTCTTGCACGCGCAAATAGGTGGCCGTATCGATCCAGACTTCGCCTTTAAATAAACCGATGCGCTTTTTCTTCGGCGTTACCTGGAATACATAGGCCATGCGGCCTTGTAATTCAGATTGCCCTTTATATTTGAATTTATAATTGGCCGGCGCCACCGCCAACGCGGGCGCCTGATCTTTTTGCGCTTCGATCTCGGCGGCGAGGTAGCGCGCGATCACCTGGTTCTTGATTGTTCCGTCACCTTCGAAAAACAGGCGCTCATAGGTGATGCGGCCCAGCGCCGAGATGTGCCGCAGCGCATGTAACTTTCCGTATTTCTTTAATCTGGGAAGCGCCGCATCGATCTCGACATCCATCGACGCATTCTGCGCGGCCAGGTCCTGGTCGCGTGTCGCGTTGCAGTAGTTTTCAACAATGACTTCGGGAACGGCAGCCATGGATTCCGCGAAGAGGCAGCCACCGAACGCCAGCAGTACAGCAAGAAGACGCATCATCAACAATTGGCCGTGTGTTTGTCCGAAATTGCTAGAAGCCTAAAGTCTAGCAAGAATTAAGCGCCGGCGGCAATCCAACGGAAGCTTAGTTAAACCATTTTGCGGGGAGGAATTTCCCCCAGGCCGGCACCTGATTTCCGCCGCTTGTTTCGCGATGTCCACCACACCCGCCGCGGCCCGGCGCTACACTGGGGCATGGCCTACCGGATTGAAGCTGGCCGGCGCGCCCGGGGCACGTCGGCGGGCCGCATCACCCTGATCGTCATTCTGTTGCTGCTGCTGATCGGTGCCCGGTCCCTGGCTTCCTACGCGATTGAAATCGCGTGGTGGAAGGAATTGGGCCAGTTCAACACGTGGCTGAACCTGCTCACGTACAGCCTGGCGCCGGTAGCCGGCGCCACGATCCTGGCATTCGCGGTATTGTGGATCGCCCATGCGCGCGCCCTGAAGTTTTCCGGGGCGGGGTTGCGCGCGCATCCGATTTACGCGCGCATTTCCACGTTGGCCTTGCTGGTGCTGGCGTATTTGCTCTCGGCGGCCTCGGTCGATACGTGGACGGTCGTGCGGTTTGCGGGCTCACGCGGGCTCCCTCCGGCAGCCACAGGCTGGCACGATGCCGTTTTCCAAAAGCCTCTTTCTTTCTATTTATTCGACCTGCCGTTTTATAACCTGCTGCGCGATTATGTCATGGCGCTGGCGATTGTTTCGATCCTGCTGTATTGGGTCGCGGCGCGCGGCTGGCAATTGCGGCACCGGGTCGCGGATTTGCGCAACGCCAATGAATTCGATCCCTCGCTGCTCCGATTGGAAGGCGGCCTGGAATCGAAATTTCTCCGCGGCGCGGCGGTGTTGCTGCTGGTGGTGCTGGCCGCCCGCTTCTTCCTGGGCCGCTACGAAATGGTGTACAACGAGCACGGCACGTTTCTGGTGGGCATCGATTATGTCGATCAAAACATCCGGCTGCCGCTGCAGTGGCTGGTGATTCTGGCGTGCCTGGCCGCGGCGGTGTTTGTGTGGATGGGACGCTGGATTGTCGCGGCCTCGATGGCGCTGGCCTGGGTGATTGCGTTGATCGTGCCCGGCGCGGTGGCGGCCCTGTACGTGCGGCCCAACGAGATTTCGCTGGAACAGCCCTACATCCAGACTCATATCCATGCCACGCGCAGCGCGTACGGGCTGGAGCAGCATGTGCGCGAGCTCGAATTCAAGGCACAAGCCAATGCTCCCATCAACCAGGCTGAGGACAAGCCGACTCTGGACAACGTGCGCCTCTGGGATATGGGCGCGTTTCAGAACACCATCACGCAAATCCAGGCGTTGCGCCCATATTATGAGTTTCCTTCCGCGGACGTCGATCGCTATACGATCGATGGCCAGTATCGGCAGGTGCTGCTTTCGCCCCGCGAGTTGGATTTGAGCAAGCTGCCCGCCGCGCGCGCCAACTGGATCAACCCCGCGTTTCAGTACACCCACGGTTATGGACTGGTGATGGCAGAGGTGAGCCGCATCACCTCCGACGGCTTGCCGGTGCTGCTGATCGAAAACGCGCCTCCGGAAGTCAAAACCAAGAGCCTGAAATTGACGCGTCCGGAACTGTATTACTCCGAGATCTCGCACGAACCGGTTTTCGTGGACACTGCGCAGGAGGAATTCAACTACCCGGCCGGCGATCGGGATGAACGCGCGCGCTATCAGGGCAAAGGCGGTTTTCCGGTGTCCTCGCTGCCGATGCGCCTGGCGGCCGCGATTCGCGAAGGCGAGCCGAATATCCTGCTCACGAGCTATCTCACCCCCAACAGCCGCATGATGATCCACCGCAAGGTGCAGGACCGGCTCGAGCAGCTCGCTCCCTTTCTCCAGTGGGACGACGACCCGTACCTGGTCATCACCGAAGCCGGGCACCTGGTGTGGATCGTCGACGGATACACTACCAGCGACGCGCACCCCTACTCGCGCGCCTTGGATGTTCCGCAGATGGGGCGCATCAATTACATCCGCAATGCCGTCAAGGCCACAATCGACGCTTACGACGGCGACACGCACCTGTACATTTTCGCGCCGGACGATCCGATCATCGCCGCCTACCAGCGCTTGCTGCCCGAGTTATTCCAGCAGGCTTCCACCATGCCCGCCGATTTGCGTGCGCATACGCGGTATCCGGAAAATTTCATCCGCATCCAGGCCGAAATCTACCGGACCTATCACATGCTGGACCCGCAGACTTTCTATAACAAGGAGGATCTGTGGGACCTGGCGCGCCGGTCCATGGGGCAGACCGAAGGCACCAACACCGTGACTCCGACCTACGTGATGGCGACGCTTCCCGGCGAGGAGAAAGCCGAGTTCCTGGTGCTGCTGCCGTTCACGCCGCGCAACAAGGACAATCTGATCGGACTGATGGTGGCGCGGTGCGATGGCGCGCATCTGGGCGAGATCGTGGTTCTGCAATTGTCCAAGCAGCAGCTAATCTTCGGCCCCATGCAGATTGCGGCGCGCATCAACCAGGATCAGACGATTTCGAAGGATTTGACGTTGTGGAACCAGCAGGGCTCGCACGTGCTGCGTTCGCAGACTCTGGTGCTGCCGATCGGCAACACGTTCCTGTATGTCGATCCCATCTACATCCAGGCCAATGAGGCCAGCATGCCGCAGTTGAAGAAGGTCGTGCTGGCGGTGGGCGACCGTCTGGTCTACGCCGATTCTTACGAGCAGGCGCTCACGCAACTCTCCGGCGGCGCGCAGCAACTGATTCAACAAGCTAATGCCGCCCAACCCGCGGCGCCGCAAGCGTCGGCCGCGGCGGCCGCTCCCGTCCCGGGGACGGATCCGCGCCTGCAGCGCGTGCGCGATCATCTGCGGCGCTACCGCGAATTGTCGGCCCAGGGCCGCTGGGCCGAGGCCGGCAAGGAGCTGGAAGCCATCGAAGCGGAAGTGAAATAGTCCGCGTGTATCCGGTCCTGTTCAGAATCGGCAGCTTCGAAGTGATGAGCTTCGGGCTGATGGTGGCCGCGGGCGCGCTCGCCGGCGTATGGATCTTCGGCCGCGAGCTGCGACTGCGCGGGCTGCCGCGCGATGCCGTAAACGGCGCAATCGCCGGCTTAATCGCGGGACTGATCGGCGCCAAGCTGCTTTACGTCGCCGAGCACCTCGGCGAGGATCCGTTCTTTTCGCTGCTGTTCAGCCGCGGCGGGCTCAGCTGGTTCGGCGGATTGTTCGGCGGCGTTTTTGGAGCGCTCGCGTATTTTCGGGTGCGCCGCTGGCCGCTGCTGCCCCTGGTTTCCACGGCGACGCCCGCCCTCGCTGTGGGCCATTTGCTCGGGCGCATCGGCTGCTTTCTGGTGGGCGATGATTACGGGCGCCCCACCTCGCTTCCCTGGGGCGTCGCGTTTCCCGACGGTTCGCCGCCCACCGATGTGCCTGTCCATCCCACCCAGCTCTACGAGGCCGCGCTGCTTGGTATCCTGGCGTGGCTGCTATTCCGTTGGCGGCGGGCCGGCCTTTCGGACCGGCAGGTGGTCGGCTGGTATCTTCTGCTGACAGGAGTCATTCGCTTCGCAATCGAGTTCCTCCGTGTCAATTTGCGGGTTGCGCTCGGCCTGACCGTGGCCCAGTATGGCGCCCTCTGCCTCATCTTCGGCGGGCTGCTTCTGCTCGTCGCGACGTCGGCGCGGCAAAAAGCGGTCTGAAAAACGGGAGCAGTACTCGTACTGGGCAAAAAGTACTGAATCCGGGCAAACGGTTCTTGATCGCCTGGGGCATCGCATAATAGCATCGCTTCGTAGCGTAGCGGGAATCGCTCAGCAAAGAGGGAAAACATGAATAATCATCGATTGTGGATGCTAACGAGTTTGTTGTTTGCAGGGTCGGCCATGGCTCATGCCGCCGTTCGAGTACCGACGTTGCTCGCGGACCTTACCGTTCCGGAGCCGACTTCGGCGATGTTTGGGGCGGGCGCTTTACTGGTCGTGCTCGGTTTAGCGCGCCGCCGGAAATCCGAGTAGGAATCGGTGATTCATCCGGCCAGCCTGAGGTTGGCCTGGGCCAGCACATCGAGCGCCGCGAACTCCCGACGCTCCAGTTTCGGAAAGGCCGCCGCCGCAATCATGGCGGCATTATCAGTGGAAAGGGCCGGGGACGGGAAGTAAACGGGGTACGGAAGGGTCGCGGCGCGTGCGGCCCTCCGCAGACCGGAATTGCAGGCGACCCCGCCGGAGATAATCAGCGAGCGCGCCTCGATTTGTGCGGCGCAGGCCGCCGCGCGCGTCAGCAGTTCGGTGATTACGGCGTGTTGAAATGAGGCCAGCAGATCGAGCGTTGCCCGCGGCGTAGCGGCCAGCCATTCCGCTTCGGTGGGATGGGGCCGGTGCTGGAGCAGGCTGCGCCGCGCAACGATTTCGGCCTCCATCGGGTGCGCCTGCACCCACCGCAGCACCGCGGTCTTCAAACCGCTGAAGCTGAAATCGAGCGCGTTGCCCTTCATTTTGGCGAACGTGAACCGCACCGCTTGCGCATCGCCGTGGGGCGCCAGCCGGTCGATGACCGGGCCGCCCGGATAGCTGTACCCCAGAAGCTTGGCGACCTTGTCGAATGCCTCGCCGGCCGCGTCGTCGCGCGTCTTTCCGAGCAGCCGGTATTGAAACCCGGCGCGCACTTCGAACAGGTGCGTGTGGCCGCCGCTGACCACCAAAGCCAGAGCCGGGAACTCCACCGGTGTTCGGTCGCGCCGCGCCTCCAGGATTACGGCGTGAATGTGGCCTTCAATGTGGTTGACCGCGATCAGCGGAACTCCGCTCGCAAAGCTCAGGGACTTCGCATACGTAAGTCCCACCAGCAGCGAACCCACGAGCCCGGGCCCCACCGTGGCCGCGATTGCCGCCAGATCGGCCAGCCGCGTCGCGGAATTTTCGAGCGCTTCCCGCACTACCGGCACGATCGCGCGCAAATGCTCGCGCGACGCCAACTCCGGCACCACGCCGCCGTACTTGCCGTGCGTGGCCATCTGCGACGCGACCACCGAAGAAAGCACCGCGTCGCTATCGGCTACCACGGCCGCCGCGGTTTCGTCGCAGGAAGACTCGATGCCCAGGATTCGCACTTACCTCACCAGTGTAATGGGTGGGGCATGATTCGCGCCCTGTGCTTACGCGTCGTCGATGATCTGGTCCAGCGAGATCCGCATTACGCGCCCGCCCCGCTTCATTCCGAAGCGCAGTAAGCCGGAAGTTTTCTGCGCGCAACGCTCGGCCGCGTCCTGCAGCTCGAAGGCCTGCGGCCGGGCCGGATGCCCGGGTTCGAGCGTTCCAATTAAGGTTGAGATGCTGCTTAAAATGACTGTGAGTTCGTTATTGAAATCATGTGCCAGAGCAGCCGCTAACGTGGTTGCCTGGTCCGCCCGTGTGAATCGTTCCACAATTCAGCATATTCCCGCCTGCCTCGCGACCTGCCCCCGCCAAATACGTAAGCGGCTCCGAATCAAAGACCTGGAAATCTTCAAAGGTTTGTTACTGAAGCAAAGTAGTACAATGAAAAACAACTGGAGTTTTTAGTACAAATGAAAATCCGTACCGTCGTGATGCTGATCGGCATCGCGGCTGCGAGTTCACCCCTTTTCGCCAGTGATGCCCCCCAGGTGCGCCCCAAGGCCGGCAAAGTTGAAGTCATGCATCTCCGTGATATTAAACCCGGCATGAAGGCGACCGCCTGGACCGTGTTCCAGGGCACGCAGCCCGAAGCGGTTCCGATTGAGATTCTGGGCTTGTGGAAGAACCAATGGGGGCCCAAGCAGGACATCATTCTCGGAAAAATGGGCGGTAAGGCCGCGCGCACCAACGTCGCGGGCGGAATGAGCGGCAGTCCTGTCTACATTGACGGGAAACTGATCGGCGCGGTGGCGCTGCGGCTGAGCACGTTCTCGCCCGATGCCATCTGCGGCATCACGCCGATCGACCTGATGCTCGAAATCAACGACATTGACCAGTCGCATCCGGGCGACGCGCGTGCGCCCGACAAATTGGTGGCGTTTGCGGGAACCGCTCCCGCCTCTGCCGATCCGCTCGGCCAGTTTGTTGCCGCGGGCGCGGCTTCGGCTCCGCCGGCGCCGGCTCCGCTGATGGTTCCGATCGAAGCCCCCCTCCAATTTTCCGGCTTCACCGCCGAGACCATGCGGCAGTTCGCGCCGCTGTTTCAGCAGATGGGGGTCACCGCGGTGCAGGGCGGCGCCGGCGCGGGCCTGTACACGAACAAGCCGGCTCCCGGCTGGCAGAATTCCCTCAATCCGGGCGAGCCGGTGGCCGGCGTGTTGATCGACGGCGATATCGGTGTCACCGGTCTCGGCACCGTCACTTATAACGATGGCAAGCGCGTGCTTGCTTTCGGCCATCCGTTCTTTAATCTCGGCCCGGTCAACATGCCGATGAGCAAGGGCGAAGTCGTGATGACGCTGGCCTCGCAGTATCAGCCCAACAAGTTTGCCAACGCCACCGAGGTGGTCGGCGCCCTGCACCAGGACCGGCACAGCGGCATCATGGGTGTCCTCGGCGCCGAATCCAACATGATTCCCGTCAGCGTCAAGGTGAGGGCGCTCAAAGAAGACGAGAGCGTCTCGCGCGAGAAGGATTTTCACTTCAACGTGTTCGTGCAGCAGAAGTGGACCCCCAGCCTGATGATGATGACGCTGTTCAACAGCCTCTCCGATCTCAACGAATTCGCCGATGAGGCCACCTACCGGCTGAGCGGAAAAGTCGAGATGAACGGCCAGACCAACCTTTCGCTTTCCACCATGCAGGCCTCGGGCGAGCTTCCCGTGCCCGCGCCGATGCTGCTGGCGAACTGGTGGGGCGATAAGTTCAGCCGCCTTTATTTGAACAACGTGAAAACGCCCGACGTGAAAAGCGTCAGCGTGACGGTGGACCTGCTTCCCGAGCGCCGCATCGCCACCATCGAAAATGCGTGGGTGGCGAACCCCGATCTGCGGCCGGGCGACGTGGTCCCGGTGAAAGTTTTTCTGCGCCCGTACCGCGGTGAGCCCATCCAGCGCGAATTCAAAGTTAAGATTCCCGAGGGGATGGCCAAAGGCGATCATCGCATCCTGCTGAGCGATGCCGACACGCTCAATCGCGTGCAGAACCAGGCCGGCGCGGCCAATCGCTTCCTGGATCTGCCGGAAACCGTTTCGCTCATCAATCAGGAGCGCAGCAATAATAAGCTGTATGTTTCGCTGGTGGAGTCGAGCCCCACGGCCTACTTCGACGATAAGACGCTCCCCAGCCTGCCTTCCTCGGTATTGAACGTGATGCAGACCGGCCGCGCCTCCAACCGGGCTGTGGTCACTTCTCCCGAGACCGCCACGGAGCAGTTGTCGCTGCCGTTCGATTACGTGATAACCGGCAGTTACTCGCTCCGTATCCACGTGAACTAGTTTTCGATTCAGAGCCGCGACCGCAGGGAGCGGACAAATTTTTGATTAACAGAATGACTGCGCTATTTCGTTTTCTCACTCGCGCGCTTTTGCTATGCGCGCTCTCCGCCGCCGTTTTTGGCGGCCCGACCCATACCTGGTCGCAAGGCGATTTCGCCGATTTTGAAAAAGGCGTCATCAAGGGCCTCTCGGTGCGCAGCGACGGCGTCCTCACACTCGCGCCGCGCTCCAAAGAATGGTCCGACACCTCCGCGATGTATCTCTGGACGCTCGCGCGCGATTCCAAGGGCAATCTTTACACGGCCGGCGGCAGTGATGCCCGCCTCTATCGCGTCGCGCCGGACGGTAAGAGCCGCGTGTTGGCCGAGCTCGACGGGCTCGAGATTCACGCCATTGCCGTCGATTCCAAGGACCGAGTCTATGCCGCAACCTCTCCCGACGGCAAAGTCTACCGCATCGCAGCCAACGGGAAATCCGAAGTCTTCTTCGACCCGAAAGCCAAGTATGTTTGGGCGCTTGCCTTTGACCGGCAGGACAACCTCTTCATCGCCACCGGCGATCACGGCGAAGTCTACCGCGTGGCGCCCGATGGCAAAGGTAAAGTATTTTTCCAGTGCGATGAGACCCATGTGCGCTCCATGGTGCTGGATTCCGCGGGCAACGTGATTGTCGGCACCGAGCCCGGAGGCCTGGTGGTACGAATTTCACCCTCTGGAGAGGGCTTCGTGCTCTACCAGACGCCGAAGCGTGAAGTGACCGCCGTGTTAGCGGGCGGGGACGGTACCATCTACGCCGCCGCCGTCGGTTCGCGGCCGGCCCCGCAACCGGCCGGCGCCACGCAGCCGGCCACGACTGCCGCGCTTCCACCTCCACCCGCGAATCCGGGACAACCTGGTTCGCGCCAGGCCGCGACCGTGTTGCCGCTAACCACGGCTCCGCTCGGTGTGACCGGCGGCAGCGATGTCTATGCCATCGACGCCAACGGCGGGCCGCGCCGGTTGTGGACACATTCTCGTGATGTCGTCTACGCCCTCGCGCTCGATAGCAACGGGCATCTGCTCCTCGGTTCCGGCAATCGCGGCAACATTTATCGCATCGAATCTCCCAGTTTGTATACCGCGCTGCTCACCGTGCCCACCACTCAGGTCACGGCTTTTCAATCCGGCCCCGATGGCCGGCTCTACGCAGCCACCGCCAATATCGGCAAGATTTACGAAATCGAGCCGCAGCCGGAATCTCAGGGCTCGATCGAGAGCGACGTCTTCGATGCCGGCCTGTACTCGCGTTGGGGGCGTGTCAGCTTCGATGCCTCCCTGAACGGCGGTCAGGTCTCGATTCAGACCCGTAGCGGCAATCTCGATCAGCCGCAGAAGAACTGGAGTCCCTGGTCCGGCGCCATCGCCGATTCCAAAGGCGGGCGAATCACGTCGCCGCCCGCGCGCTTCATTCAATGGAAGGCCACGTTCACCGCCTCCGGTGCGAAATCGCCGGAACTCAACTCGGTTGATCTTGCCTATCTTCCGAAGAACGTGGAGCCGCACGTCGATCGTATCGAAATGACGCCCGCGAACTACCGCTTCCCATCGCAGATCTCCGTGACACCGGTTCAGTCGCTGAGCCTGCCGCCGCTCGTCACTTCCGGCGCCCGTTCCGAATCCACCGCGACCAGTTCCGAGGCCACCGCCACGCTTACGCCCGCCATGCAGCCCGCCAAAGGCTTCATCGGCGCGCGCTGGATGGCCTCCGATCCCAACGGCGATTCGATGGTTTACAAAATCGAAATTCGCGGCGCCGGCGAAAGGGAATGGAAGCTGCTCAAGGACAAGGTGCCGGAGAAATACTACTCGTGGGATTCCACCGCGTTTCCGGACGGCGAGTACCGCATTCGGGTCACGGCCTCCGACGCGCCGTCGAACCCGCCCGCCGAGGCGCTCAGGGGCTCGCTCGACAGCGAGCCGTTCATTATCGACAATACGCCCCCAAAAATCACCGGCTTGACCGCCACTCGGAATGGCGGCAAATTGCAGGTGCGCTGGCACGCCGCCGACG
>Ga0070734_10002278_pt1 | contig 23889 bp, 25 predicted proteins | sample Coa_R1_8_FD_66444 | JGI IMG/M metagenome (GOLD analysis project Ga0070734, IMG submission 66444) | Surface soil microbial communities from Centralia Pennsylvania, which are recovering from an underground coalmine fire - Coalmine... | ecosystem: Environmental > Terrestrial > Soil > Unclassified ...
CGGGTTCATATCCCTAACGCCGTATTGCAACACGGGATTCTTATCGTCGGAAAAGTCGATCGGCCGGTAACCCTCGGTCTTGGGCGCGGGGGGCGACGTCTCCTCGTTGTAGTCGAACGCAACCTGCCCGAGCGCTTGCAACTCCTCGTCGGCAATGCCCAATTTCTTGGTTACCGGGTCCTTGATAAAGTCGACCGGGGCAAGCTCGTAAGGTTGCTTGCCCTGGGACTTGGCAACCTGATTGCGAAGCTCTTGGAGAGCCAGCTTCTCCTTGTTTTGGAGCGCTTCGATGGAGACGAGCGTGCTCGACTGGATCGGCTTACCGGTTCCGCCGAGCCACAGGAACGTGAACAGGCCGACGCCCAGAACCGCGATCGCCGTAGAGATCAAGAACCCGGAGCGCAGGAGCTTGAGCGGATCGCTCTTTTCGTCGTCGCTGCCGCGAACCAGGAAGATCCCGATGATGGAGGCGATGATCCCGATCGCGGAGATGCTGAGCACCAGGATGACCAGCCGCATCCAGGTCTGAGGGTCGAAGACTTCTGCGGTTGCCGCCGCCAATACGATCGCCGCGACCAACGTGACCGAATAGGACTCGAAGACGTCGGCCGCCATTCCGGCGCAGTCGCCGACGTTGTCCCCTACGTTGTCGGCGATCGTGGCAGGGTTGCGAGGATCGTCCTCGGGGATCTTCTTCTCAATCTTGCCGACGAGGTCGGCTCCAACGTCCGCCGCCTTGGTGAAGATGCCGCCGCCCACGCGCATGAAGAGCGCGGCGAGCGAACCTCCGAAGCCGAAGAACACGAGCAGCTTCATCGCCGCGGCTCCGGAGAGAAGGAAGATCGCGCTGGCGCCGACCAGGCCCAGGCCGACGGTCATGAGGCCGGTCACCGCGCCGGACCGGAACGCGACCTCCAGCGGCGTCTTGTTGGAGGTGAGCGCGGCATGGGCCGTCCGCATATTCGCGGCGACGGCGACGAGCATGCCCGTGTAACCGGCAAGGTAGGAGGCGGCGACGCCGATGACGAAGCACGCCGGGATTCCGAGTGAAACTGAGACTTTTTGCTTGTCGAAGAAGAGGGCAAGCAGGGCGATTGCGATGAGGATCACGAAGATCGACATCGTCTGAACCTGCTTGCGCAAGTAGGCGAGCGCGCCCTCGCGGATCGCCTTGCCGACCTCCTGCATCTTCTCGTCGCCGGGCGAGGCGGCCATGACAGTCGAGCGGATCATAAGCGCGACCGTCACCGCGACCAAGCCGAGCACGAGCGCCGCGATCAGCAGGCCGGTATCGCTCTTGGAGAAGTGCATCACCGCGCTCCCTTCGTCGGCCAGAGCCGGAAGCGGAATGAGAGCCAGAAGGGCCGTAAGGAGTAGGGCCCGGCCACGTGATCGCACTAAGTTGATTGCCGCGTTAACAATAAGATGCATGGGGTAAGTAGCAACTCCGGATGCCCTTCCGTGCAGCAGCACTTGGCGGCAAATCAAGTGTGGGCGATAGGATACCCGCTTGACCTACGCGATGACTGCCGACCGGTAATCCCTAGAGGGCGAGGGCCTGAATCGTAGCCGTCGCGCCGTGAATCGCGAGCTGTGCCTGCAGCATTTCGGCCTTTCGCCGGTTGATGCCCGTCAGGAGCGTGCTCGGCAGCTGGTCAAGGATGTCCTTGACCTGGTTCCGGTTGAGGGCCAGCATGTGCTGGAGGGTGGAGATGACCTCCTCGGTCTTGATCCCGCCCTCCGTCAACACGAGCTCGTACAGCGCATCGTCTTCCGTGAGCGCAAATCCCTTCGGCAGCGTCTTGATCGGCTTGTCGTCGTCCTGCGAAATCGGGATCTCGTGATCGCAGCTTTCGCAGATGAGGATCTCGGTCTTCTCGCAGTACCAGTTAAGCGCCTTGCAGAAACCGCACTGCACTTGCATGACCTCCATGACCTTGCCGTCCTGGATCGGGATCATGCGATTACACGAGACGCATGCGAAGTCGTCGACCGGTGTTTCGAGGAGCGGGTTAGCCGCTTCGCAGAAGGGGCACACTACATCGATGCTCGTGACCTTCTTGACTTGGAACATCGAGTAGATGGCGACGCTCAGAAAGCAAACGCCGAAAATGAGGAGCAGCCAGCCGAGCGGAACGAACCACCCGTCGCCCCGGAACTTCAACAAGATGCCGGAAAAGCCGATGACGAACACGGCGGCGAAGACGCAAAAGAGCGCTCGCTCGGCGATCATTTCAATGAGATCGGTACTGCGTTGAACCTTAGCCATGGGTCGATTGGCGCGATGGCCTCACCACACAGTATAGCAATCGAACCTCGGTTGAACGGAAGGTGTCCTAGGATGGTCCCGTCGACTGGCTTTGGGTCTTGCGCGCCCTTCGCGGGACGGGATCGACCGGTTCCGGGTCCGATTCGACTTTCGCCGCGAAACCGGTGCCGGTGGCCGCCGGCAGTTGGCCGGCGTTGGGATCGGTCGCGGGAACGATCAGGATCTGGTTTCCGGTCTGCCGAAACGCCGTGAAGTGGAACCGCGGCCCAAGATCCTGGATGATGTCGAGCGCGCTCATGTCGCGATACTCCATGCGGATGTCGTAGTTCGGCATGTTCGGCGCGAACTCGACTTGGAGGCCGCCGCTCGTCGCGACGGCGAGGATCGCCACCTGGAGCTTGGTTCGTTCGAACGCCACCAACTTTTGCGGCCTCAGATAGGGCGGCTGGTCGGGCGGCGGCGGTGTCTGTGGAGGCGTTTGCTTGTTCTCCGGGGGCGCGGCGCTGCCCGAACCCAGGCCCGGCGTCATCACGATCCCGGGGCTGGGGAGCGTCGGGCCGCCCGCGATTACGTGCGGAACCGGCTCGAGCCTGGGCGAAGCCATGAAGTGCTTCGTAACCGTAAACGCCGCGACCGCCAGGCAGGCGGCGGCGAGGACACCGAACGTTGCCACGACCTTCGGGTTGGGTCCGATCTGGCGCGGCGTCCGGCGGTCGAACCGGGGCACCGGGCGACCGGAACCGTTGCCTCGCGCGTCGCGAAGCTCGCGAACGAGCTGAATGCGCTTGCCGAGCTCGCTCACCAAGTGTGGGAAGCGCGCTTCGAAGTCGTCGAACGCGCCCTGATCTTGGCTTTCGGCGACCTCCCAAAGCAGCCGGTCGAGGTCGGGCGGAAGATGGTTCGTCATCGTCCCCCCTCCTGCTCGTAGAGCGCCCGGAACCGCTCCCTGGCGCGATAGAGGCGGGTCTTGGCCGCATTCACCCCGCAGCCAAGGCTCACCGCGATTTCGGTCAGGCTGAGCTCGTCCCAATAGAAAAGCGCGAGGAGGGCCCGGTCCCTTGGCGCCAGCTTGCTCAAGATCTCCTGGACCCGCGGGTCGATGTCCTCTTCCCGATCCGGCGGCGCCTCGCGGGCGATCGCCTCGGAGAGCTGCACGTTCCGGGCCGAGTGCTTGTGGCGGCGGGCCTCCTGGATGCTGCGGTTGACGGCGATTCGGAAGAGCCAGGTGCTGAACCGCGAGCGCCGGTCGAAGCGATGGAGGTGCCTGTGAACGAGAGCGAAGACTTCCTGGGTCGCGTCTTGAGCCTCGTCGTAGCCCAGAAGCACGCCTCGGGCGAGGGAAAAAACCTTGTCGTAATACTTCGCGTAAAGCGCCTCGAATCCGGAGGTGTCACCCGCCAAGAAGCGCTCGACGAGAAGGAGATCTTCGTCGAAGCCGATGCTCTTGGTCTTATCGATTACCGCCGACACCACGCCTCTTCATTGGACGCCTCCCCTCGGAAGGTCGTTACCTGTGCTTACGGATGGAGAGCGCCGCCCGAACTCATTCGGAACCCGAATCCCCGCGTAAATAACGAGGGCCAACAGCAGCGTCGCGGCGGCCCCTATCGCGATCGACGGCCGCTTGCGACCCCATGCCAACAACCCCGATCCGAACCCGATCGAGATCGGGCCGATTGCCGGATAGAGGTACCGCGCCTGTCCCTGGAAGAAGACGTTGTTGAACCGCCAGAAGAGGAAGACGACGACAAGGACCAGCAGTGCGTTGACGCACGTGACCGCCCCGCCCTGCTTCGCCCACGGCTCGCCCAGACTCAGTACCCATCCGAGCGCGACGACGGCCAGGACCGCAAGACACGCGCGGTAGAGGGTGTTCGGATCCGTGCCGCTCTCCGTCTTCGGCGTCCCCGACTCGTTGAGGAATATGTCCATGTAGCCGAACACGCCGATGAAGGAACGCGCCGTCCACCAGCCCACCCAGTTGGTCCAGTAGCCAAGGCCCTCGCCCCCGGGCAGGGTCTCGATCGACTCCTTGTGAGGGTTGTCGGCGAAGGCCTTGTTGAACACGTTCGTGGCCAGCGGATCGTGGTAGACGGATTGGTTTCGCACGAGCCACGGACCCGCGAAAACCACTACCCCGAGCACCGCCGCCGCGACCATGATCGGGGTCGGGCGCTTCGCCTGACGGATGAGTACCGCCAGCAGGAGGACCGGGAGCAGGGCGATGCCGGTCGTCTTGGTGAGGATGGCAAGCCCGGTCAGCACGCCGACCAACAGGGCCGACTTGAGCGACCAGCCTGCGCGCAGGGCAAGGGCGGTCACCGCCATCGCCCAGGTCATGAGCGCGAACAGCAGCGGGTCGTTGCTGATCGCGCCGCTCAGGGCGACGTTCATCGGCAAAAGGGCAGGGAAGAGGGCGGATGCGACTGCCAGATCCGGTCGCCGAAAACCCCACCAGGCGCCGAAGAAGACCGCGAGCACGGTGGCGGCCCCGAACACCGCGTTGAGGGCCCGCAGCCGCAGGCCCGCCGATTGTTCGGCGACGTCGGCGACGCCGGTGAGCTTGCCCCAGCCGGCGGCTGCCAAATAATAAAGCGGCGGCTGATGGTTCTCATACTGCTCGGCGCGGTAGACCTTGTCGCTTTGCATCTTGTCCAGGTCGAGCACCGGGATCCCCGAGCCCTTCAGCAAGCCCTGGATATAGTTCGCGTGCGCCCGCTCATCCGGGGCGCCGATATCCGGTGCCGGTCGACGGCCGACGAGCCCCTCGCTTCGATAGGGCGTGAAGGAGGCGAACCAAAGTGCCAGCCCGGCGTGGAGGAGGGCCAGAACGATCGCCGCGATCAAAATCCGTCGATCGAGCGTCGATGAATTTGCGCTGTCTGGCACCGGTAGACGTTATACTTGCTTTGAGTTATCGGTTCGCGACGAATCGGGAGACCTAAATATGAGACGACTCGCAATTGCTTTCGCGACGCTTGCCGGGGCCGGCGCCCTTACGGCGCTGGTGTTTGCCCAGGGAGGCGTGAACGCCCTTACGCACTATTCCGACACGCTGAACAAAGCCAATTCGCTTAGCGTCGACTTCACGACGCGGAACGGCGACGAAGCCCCGGTCGCCTATACGGTTTCCCTCGCGAAGCCGAACCTGGCCCGAATCGATACGCCGGAGAAGCTCATTGTCGCCGACGGAAAGAACATTACGACGTTCTACAAGTCGCGCAACAACTACATCGTTACGCCCCAGACGGACGCCGACCTCAAGGGGATGCTGAAGGCTGACGAGCTCGTGCTCTTTGCGCCGTTCTTCGACACCTCGGCGCTGAACACTTCCGCGGCCAAGGACCTGGGCACGAAGGACCTCGGCGGGTCGACGGTGCAAGCCGTGCAGGTCCCGCTTTCGGGCAAGGATCACACCGCGACCGCTTACGTCGCACAGGGTGACGGCCTGGTTCACCGGGCACAGATTTCGATGAACACGGTCAGCGGCATGGGCGGCGAGCAGAAGGCGACCAAGCGGATCCTCGTGGCTCGCTCGATTAGCGTCTCCGGCAGCGTCGACCAGAACCTATTCGCGTTCAAGGCGCCGGACGGCTCCTCGCAGATTTCGCTGGCCGACCTCAGCGCTGACAAGTGGTACACGGATCTCGACGAGGCGATGGCCGTCGCCAAGTCGACGAACCGCAAGATCTTCGTGGACTTCGATGCGACGTGGTGCGGGCCGTGCCACATGCTCCACGATCAGGTGCTTGTGACCGACGACTTCAAGAAGCTCAGCAAGTATTTCGTCTTCTGCGAAATCGACGTCGACGCTCAGAAGACCGTCGCCGCGAACTACCAGGTCGAGGCCATGCCGACCCAGATGATCCTCGATGCCGGCGGCACCCCGATCGATCGGCTCGTCGGCTACGGCGGCCCGGACATGTTCTATGCGTTCGTGAACAAGTACACGAACTAAGGCGCTCACAACCTACTCCAGGGTTAACGGCCCGCCGATACTTTGCTCGGCGGGCCGTTTCGGCGTCTTGCCGCGCCAGGTTCCGCGTGGGGTCGGCTGAACCTGGATTCAGGTAATCTCACCTGACACCCAGGCCCACGGAGAAACTTGTTTTGGCTTCGCGTACCGTCTCGGCTACTGCCGAGAAATCATCAGACCAAACCGATCAGCGAGCTGGCGAGGAAGCAAATCTCCCTCACCGGTCGCTGACGCAGGCGGATCGCCTCGAGATCTTTCGACAGCTCTATCTCGCCCGCTATTTCGACGTTCGCCTGATCAAAGAAAAGAAGCGCGGCCGCCTAACCGGAACCCTCTACTCGTCCCACAACCAGGAAGCGATCCTCGTCGGCGCCCTGTTTGGGCTTCGCCCCTCCGACTGGATCTCCCCGGTCCACCGGGACATGCCGGCGTTCTTCTTGAAGGATGCGAAAGCCGGCTGGCGTAACCCGGACCGGATGGGCATGTCGCTCGAGGAAGTCTGCGCGCAAGTTTGGTGCAAGGTCACCTCGCCCGGCCGGGCCCGGGATAACTGGTCGCATATCGGTTCGCGCGAGAGGCGCATAGTCCACTCGACCTCGATGCTCGCCGGGACAATTCCGGTCGCGGCGGGCGTGGTGCTCGCCGACCGACTGAACGGCGGCGACGCCGTCTGCGTCACGTTCAACGGCGAAGGTTCGACCGCTCAGGGCATTTTTCACGAGGCGATCAACTTCGCCGCCGTTCACAAGCTCCCCGTCGTCACGATCATCGAGAACAACCAGTGGGCGTACGGCACGCCGGTGAGCATGGAGGTCCCGACCCCCGACGTGGCCGACCGAGCCCGAGGATACGGGATTCCCGGCTATGTCGCGGACGGCCAGGACGTATTCGACGTTTACGACAAGGTGATGCAGGCCGTCGCCCACGCCCGGAGCGGGGCCGGTCCGAGCATCGTGGAGTGCAAGACGTTCCGCGCCTACGGACATGGCGACCACGACGACGACCGCGCGAACAAGTACCGCTCGCCGGAAGAGATCGAGCACGGCCGCGCGCGCGACCCGATCGCCGTCTGCCGCCGAAAGTTGATCGAGTTCGGTGACCTCACCGGCGATACGGCGACCTCCTACCCGGCCGAGGGCAAGCCTTCCAGCCAGGCGATGAACGACGACTTTCCCCCCGATGTGGTGGAGTACATGGACGAGGCGATCCAGTTCGCCCTTCACGCGGCGGTACCGGATGCCGAAGAGGGCGGCCGCTGGGTGTTTCACGAGCCGGGAGGCCATCGATGAGCGCGGTAGCCGTCCCCGTCAAGAAGAACTACCTCACCGCGCTTCGCGAGGCGATCGACGAAGAGATGGGCCGAAACAACGATCTCCTGTGCCTCGGCGAGGACATCGGCATCCTTGGCGGCGCGTTCGGCGTCACCGAAGGGCTGCAGGCCAAGTACGGCGCCCACCGGGTGATGGACATGCCGATCTCCGAGGGCGCGATCATCGGAACCAGCGTCGGCGCCGCCCTGAACGGCAAAACCGTGATGGCGGAGATGCAATTCATCGACTTCATCTCCTGCGGCTTCGACCAGATCGTCAATACGCTGGCCACCTACCACTATCGGACGGCGGGCGAGGTGAGCATGCCGATCGTGGTTCGCGGACCGGCCGGCGCCTACAGCGGCGGCGCGCTCTACCACAGTCAAATGAATGAGGCATGGTTCTGCAACGCGCCGGGCCTGAAGGTGGTCTGCCCATCCACGCCGGCGGACGCGAAAGGGCTCCTGAAAGCCGCGCTGCGCGATCCCAATCCTGTCATCTTCTACGAGATCAAGGAGCTCTACCGGAAGAAGCAGATCGAGGAAGAGATTCCGGAGAACCACATCGTGCCGCTCGGCAAGGCGGTCATTCGCCGGCCCGGCAAGGATGTGACCCTGGTCAGCTACGGCCAAACCGTGTACCACTGCGTCGCCGCCGCCGATGCTCTCGCCGAGCAGGGGATCAGCGCGGAGGTCATCGACCTCCGCTCTCTCGTGCCCCTGGACGAGGAGACGGTGTTTCTCTCGCTCGGAAAAACGAACCGGGTTGTGGTCGTCAACGAGGCGCCGATGACGTGTGGCTTCGCCGGGGAACTGTTGGCTCGGATCTCGGAGAAGGCGTTCCACCTGCTCGACGCCCCGCCGCAGCGCGTGACCCGGCTCGACACGCCCGTGCCCTGGGCCAAGCCCATGGAGCTGTACGTGCTGCCCTCGGTGGAGAAGATCGTCGCGGCAGCGATGAGAACCGTGAGGTTCTAGATCTTGGTTCCAACACCTAGAACCTAAACGGGGGTTCCCAAATACGCGGCGATCACCTTCGGGTCGTTGCGGATCTGCTCCGGCGGGCCCTGGGCGATCTCTTCACCGTGGTCGAGCACAAAGATCTGCTCGCACAGGTTCATCACGAAGCGCATGTCGTGCTCGATGACCAGCACCGTCTTGCCGTGCTCGTCGCGTAGGCGCTTCACCGCGTTCATCAGGTCGACCTTTTCGTTCGGGTTCATGCCAGCCGCCGGCTCGTCGAGCAGCAAGAGCTTAGGCTGAGTGGCCATCGCCCGGGCGATCTCCAGCCGGCGCTGCTTTCCGTAGGGAAGGTCCGCGCTTCGGACGTGGGCGACGTCCTGAAGGTCGAGGACTTCGAGCAGCTTCATCGCATCCGCCTTCATCGCGTCGGTCTCGCGGATGGCGCTCGGCAGGTACGCCAACGAGCTCGTCAGGGTCGTCTTGTGCCGCAAAAAGCCGCCCACAACCACGTTCTCCAGCACCGACAGAGCCGGGAAGAGACGAATGTTTTGAAACGTCCTTGCGATGCCGAGCCCGGCAATCCGGTTGCAGGGCGTTCCCGTTATCGCCTTCCCATCGAATCGTATGGACCCGCTCGTCGGCTTGTAGACGCCGGTGATCATGTTGAAGCAGGTCGTCTTTCCAGCCCCGTTTGGCCCGATCAATCCGAAGAGCTGGCCGGGCGCGATATCGAACGTCACCTGGCTCACCGCCGTCAAGCCGCCGAACCGGATCGTCAGTTGCTGAACCTGAAGGAGGCTCAAGCGGAAACCTCGGCCGGGCGCTTGCGGCTGACCAGGCCGCGGAGCCAAGTCAGGCTGAGTTCGTGATGGGCAAAGATCCCTTGGGGCCGGATGAGCATCACCGAGATGAGGGCGACCGCAAAGATTGCCATGCGGAGTTGGCCGGCATCGATCTGGATCGCGGCCAGGCCCGAAATCAAGTTCACGCCGAAGCCGAGAAGCTTCCCGATTACGAGCGCGCCGACAACCGCGGCCGCATATAACCCCAATCTCTGAACAAGCGGGAACTGAAGACTCCGGCTGATCCACCGAATCAGGACGACCGCGGCGAAAATTGTGAGCATCCATTGAAGGCACGTCGCGCCGGTCACGTACAGCGTGCCGCCGTCTGGCGCCTTCAGGTTTCGAAGGTACTCCGGAAGGTAGCTGAGGAAGATCGCGGCTACCACCGAGCCGGTGATCGAGCCGGTGCCGCCCAGCACCACCATCGTGAGGATGATGAAGGAGACGTCCATCGCGAACGTCTGCGGGGTGATCAATCCCTCGTAGTGAGCGAGCAGCGCCCCCGCCGCTCCCGCGAATGCCGAGCCCACCATGAAGGCGGTAATCTTGACCTTCGTGACGTCGACGCCCATCGCCGCGCTTGCTACTTCGTCCTCGCGAACCGCGACGAACGTGAGCCCGCGGGCGGTCTTGAGCAGGTTTCGGCATACGGCGATACAAAGAAAGGCGAGCGCCCAGACGAGCCAAAGCGATTGGATCGTCGGAATGTCCTTCATCGCATAGGCGCCGCCGAGCGCCTCCTGGTTCTGCACGATGATGCGAAGGATCTCGCCAAATCCAAGCGTCACGATCGCCAAGTAGTCGCCCCGTAAGCGTAGCGAGGGCAGCCCAACCACGAACCCGGCGATCGTTGCTCCCAAGGCGCCGACGATCATCATCGCGATGAGCCAGACGACAGGCCCGCCAACCTTTCCGGCGCCGGCGGCAAAGTAGTGGATGGAAAGGTAGCCGGTGAAGTACGCCCCGATTTGATAGAACGCGGCGTGACCGATCGAGAATTGGCCCGTGATGCCGTTGATGAGGTTGAGGCTGACGGCGAGCGTGACGTACAAGCCTGCAAGGGCGACCAGGCGAAGGCCGTAGAAGTCGAACATCTTCCCGGCGACCGCTTGAATCAGGAAGCAGGCGCCGATCCCAATCGCGATCGAGGCGATCCGCTTCGGCCAGAACACTAGACCTTCTCCACCTTGGACGAGCCGAGGATGCCGCCGGGGCGGAAGAGAAGCACGATGATCAGGATCACAAAGGCGATTGCGTCGGAGTAGTTGCTATAGCCGAGCCAGATGACGAAGTCCTCGGCCACGCCCATCAGCAGCCCGCCGAGAACGGCGCCAGGGATGTTTCCGATGCCGCCGAGCACCGCCGCGACGAACGCCTTCACGCCGGGAGTGAATCCAAAGAAGGTCGTGAGCGGCGGACCCTTCAGGGTCGCCTGCATCATTGAACCCGCGCCGGCCAGGGCCGATCCCAGGACAAACGTGAAGGTAATCGTGTTGTTGACGTTCACGCCCATGAGGGCGGCCGAGTCGAAGTCGTGAGATACCGCGCGCATGGCGCGACCGCTCTTGGTGAACATCACCAGGTAGGTCAGCACGCCCATCAGCACGACCGACGTGACGAGGATGATGATGTCGGCGTGGCGCACGGTGATCACGACGCTTCGCTCATCGGCCTTGGCTTGGGCCGCATTGAACGGCGCGAGCGACGCTTTGTACTTGTCGTGGAGAGCCTGCCCGTCCGGAGCCAGGTCGAATTCACCCACGCCCTGATGCGTGGACATGTAGAAGTCGTACTTCTTCTTCGCATCGAGGTAGATCGTTTGGGTGGAATCCAGGTCGCGCTGCAGCTCTGCCGGCGGGGCTTGCAGCACGATCCGCGAGCTCTCCCGGTAAACGGGGGGGATGACCTTCTCGTTGATGCTCGGGGGCGGGCTCGACGGCAGGAAGAGCGCGCCGCCGTACTGCAACAGCAACGACACGCCGATCGCCGTGATCAGGGAAGCAATTCGCGAGTGGGCCCGCATCGGCCGGTACGCGAAGCGCTCGATGATGACCCCGACGCACGCGCACACGATCATGCTCGCCGTGAGCATGATGAGCAGGTTCACGACGCTCGAATCGGTCTTGTTCGAAGTCGGCCCGAAGCCGAGCATCCGCGAGGCGAAGAGCGACACGTAAGCGCCGAGCATGTACACCTCGCCGTGGGCAAAGTTGATCAGGCGCAGAATGCCGTACACCATCGTGTACCCGAGCGCGATCAAGGCATAGATCGCGCCCAGGAAGATGCCGTTTGCAAGTTGTTCCGGCAGCGTTCTAAGGTTGAGCGCTGCCAGGAGTTCGACTCCGTGACCCATTCGCTATTTCTTGGCGGCGGGCGGAGTGGATGCGGCCGGAGGCGTTGCTGCGGTTGACGGGAATACGTCCTCGAACGTGTAGGCCTTCACGAAGGTTTGCTGCTTGTCCTCGGTGAGCTGAACGACGATCGCACGCTTTGGCGGGTCGCCGTGGCGGCCCTTCAACGTGATGTCGCCGGAAACGCCGTGATAGTTGTCGGTCGCGTCGATCGCGTCACGAAGATCCTTGGCCGACGACGATTTCGCCCGCTTCAGGGCATCCAGAGCGACACCCGCGGCATCGTAGCCGAGGGCGCCCATCGTTGTTCCAGGGAGACTTCCACCATAAGCGGCCGTCCATTTTTGAAGGAACGATTGAACCGCATCGCTCTTGTCCTTGTTGTTGTAGTGGTTGCAGAAGTAGGAGCCGATGATGGCGTCGCCGCCTGTATTCACAATCTCCTGGCTGTCCCAGCCGTCCCCTCCCAGGAAGGGAACCGACTTCTGAATGCCGGCCTCGCGGGCCTGCTTGACGATCGGGCCGACCTCGGTGAAGTAGCCGCTGCAGAACACGCCGTCCGGGTTCTTGGCCTTGACGTTGGTTAGGAGCCCGCTGAATGAGGTCTGGCCGGTGTTGTACTTCTGCTCGTCGACGATCGTGCCGCCGAACTTGGTGAAGGCCGTCCTGAACGAGTCGCTCAAGCCCACCGAGTAGGGTTGCTTTTCATCGGTAACGAGGGCCACGTTGCGAAGGCCGAGCTTCTCGTAGGCGAATTTCGCCATCACCGGACCCTGAAGGGCGTCGGTGTAGCACACACGAAAGATGTAATCGCTGTCCTTGGTGAGGTCGGTTCGGGTCGCCCCCACCGCGATTTGAGGAACCTGCTTGCTGGTGGTCGCCTCCTTCATGGCCGCGCTGATTCCACTGGCCACCTCTCCCAGCACCACGACGCAGCCTTCCGAGATGAGCTTCTCGGCCGCGCTCTTTCCGCTTTCTGGCTTGCTGGTGCTGTCCTCGACCAGCAACTGAACCTTCTTATCCGGGTTCGCCTTGTTGTACTCCTCTACCATGAGCTTGGCGCCGCTCTGGCTGTCCTGACCCCAGGGCTTGAGATCGCCGGTGAGCGCCGCTACCAGCCCGATCTTGATGGATCCCGACGCCGTGTTTCCGGTCGTGGAACTCGACGAGCCGCCGGTTCCCGAGTCGCTCTTACATCCGGCGAGGAAGAGGGCGGCGAGAAGGCCGGCTCCGGCCCAGAGACGATAGTTGAGGTTTCGGGTTAGCAAATCTTCACTCCTTTAGGAGCCTCGGCGTCACGCGGACCTGCCGTAGCGACGCAAGTATACAGAAAACGGGGTGCCGTTGCCCGGAGAAGCGGTACAGTGCCGCTAGGCAATTTTCGAATGGCAAACGAACAGGCAAAGGCATTTATCGATCAAGCGACGCAGTCGCTTCAGAACTCCCAGTTTCAGCAAGCCCTGGAGTTGGTCGATCAGGCGATTGCGATCGAGCCTGGCGCCAGCGATTCGCAAGTGCTGCGGGGCATCTGCCTGTCGCAACTGGGGCAGCCGGATGCCGCCACCGAGGCCTTTCGAAAGGCGATCATGCTTTCGCCGTACAACGCGAAGGCGTACTACAACCTCGCCGTCCATTACAACGGACTCGGCAACAAGAAGGAGGCATGCGAGCTCGCTCGCGAAGCTGTCTCCGTTGATCCTCGCCATGCCGCCGCGAAGCAACTGCTTCTGCAGCTTGAAAAGGAGCTGGCGGGACCGGTCCACGGCCCGACTGGCACGGGGGGCGAGCTTCCGGGCGCGTACGACAACGTCCAGGCCCCGCCAAGACCGGGGCAAATGCCGAACGAACCCGGTGGCATCCTCGAGCCTCACAGCGCGGCTTCAGAAGCGCCGGCCCCTGGCGCCCCCCCCGCCCAACCGCGCCCGCCCACCGAGACCGCACCGCCTGCGGGCGGCCCTTACACACCGCCGCCGAGCGGCCCCTACGCGCCGACGGGTGGGAGTCAGTTTTCGCCGGCCGGCTATCAGCGGCCGGGATACGACCAGCCTGCCCACGCCTTGCCGTGGGTCGAAGGGATGGGGTCGGGTTGGGTGGCGATCGGCTGGATCATTGCCGCGCTATCGCTCGTCCTATTCGGGGTCTTGGTCGTGACCTATATCTCGGTCTTCCAACAGGCATTCCAGAACGGCGCCAATTCAGCGGCCACGAACTCGAGCATGAATACGATCGCGCTCGGCCCGCTGGGTCTGTTTTTCCTCTTCGTTCGGGTCCTTGGCCTGTTCTGGTTCCTCTTCGACGTGATGGACCGTCGAACCGGATGGGGCTGGTTCGTGGTCTACGTCATTCTCTGCTGCTGCGGCTTCCCGTGGATCATTCTTCCGATCTACATCTTGGCCGGCAGGAAGTAATCCGGGGAGGATCTGGCCAAAGGCGCGGTTACAATAGTTAAAGCCTATGCTCTCCGCGCTTCTTGCTACGTGCGCGCTCTTCGGGCAGGCGCCCCCCGCGCTGACCAAGCTCGTCGAAGTGCCTTTCGACATCGACGGAAGCGCAATGGTCGTGCCCGCCACGATTCATGGCCAGTCCCTCCGGATGATATTCGACACCGGGTTCGGCGGCGAAGCCGTGGTCGAGGACTCGGTCGACATGGGAAAGCCGGCCGGCTACACGACCCTCCGGGACTTTGTCGGGACATTGCAGCTCCCCTACTACAAGGTCAGCGAGATCAAGCTCGGCGACTTGGTGGTCAAGGATCCGGATATGGAGGTCCAGGCGCAGGCCGGGGTCTCGGAATTCGGCGCGGAATCACACGTCGACGGGCTGATGGGCTTCGGCGTCATCAAGAACTTCGTGACCGAGATCAACTTCGAGCACACCAAGTTCGTTTTCCACCCGAGTTCGGAAGACCTCTCGGTTCGTAAGCCGGACAACAAGAAGACGTTTCTGCTGCCCATGCAGCCGATCGGGACTCGGTCGATCGTCCTTCTCGTACAAGCCCCGGATGGGAGGCGCATGAACATGAGCCTCGACACCGGAAACGCCTTCTATGCGACGACGCATCGCGACGTGCTTGAGCGCCTGGGTCTGTGGACGGCCGGGCAGGAGCCTAAGTTTCAAATCGAATCGGGTGTCGCCTCCGGCGTCGTCGCCAGTTGGTACAAGGATCTCAAGAACATGACGATCTTTGGCGTGCCGGTGAGCGACAGCACGTGGGACATTATCGATCTCCCTTCAGGCAGCTCGGAAAGCGACGGCACCGTCGGATTCCAATTCCTCCAGAACTTCAACATTACGTTCGACTTCAAGCGTCGCCTCGTTTGGATGGAGAACTTCACCGGTAAGGTCGCCAACCAACCGGAAGGCTCGACCGGACTCTCCGCCTTTTACATCAAGTCGCTCAAGGGTGTGGTGATCACGCGGGTTGCTCCCGAGAGCCCGGCCGACAAAGCGGGCATCAAGAAGGGCGACATGCTGATCGACGTCGACGATAACGACCTCACCAACATCGGTTATCGGAAGCTGCACAACATGCTCGTGGGGACCGTCGGCTCCAAGTTGAAGCTCTCCTTCTCGCACCTCGGGATCGCCCAGCGCGTTACCCTCACCCGCGAAGCCCTCGTCAACCCCTAGCCTAAGCGCCGTCCAAATCGACGACTTTGCGTTTCTTCGGGGCCGCTGCATCCGGTTTCGAGATGAGCTCGGGGCCCTCCCCGGCGAGCTTCTCGTAGGTTCCGGTCTGGGCTTTTCGGTAGGTGGTGAACCCGCGCGTCGAGGCTTTGTCCGGGCTCACCCCGCGCTTCAGTTCGAACGAGACTTGGCTCACCACTCGCCGAACTTCCAAACCGCAAGTTGGGCAGAACTGGTGGGGCTCGTCATTGATGCCCTGCAGCACCTCCAGCCGGCCGCTGCAGATGAGGCAGTCGCGGTCGACGGGCTCATACTCGTAAATGGGCATCGATGCAGTCTAACCTCGCCGAATCTTATGACGCGTTGAACGAGGAACTCGTCGCTTGCCGCCGATGCCCGCGGCTAGTCGAGTGGCGGGAACGAATCGGCGTCGAGCGTCGCGCGGCGTTCAAAGCGGAGCCGTATTGGGCGAGACCCGTGCCGAACTTCGGCGATCCCTTGGCGAGGCGGCTTATCGTCGGGCTGGCACCCGCCGCCCACGGAGCCAACCGAACCGGGCGGATGTTTACCGGCGATCGGAGCGGCGACTTTCTCTTTGCCGCCCTTCATCGGGCGGGGCTCGCCAACCAGCCGGACTCCTTCAATGCGCTGGACGGGCTGAGACTGCGGGGCGCAATCATAACCGCTTCCGCCCACTGCGCGCCTCCGGCAAACAAGCCCACCCCGGACGAGTTCGCGGCGTGCCGCCCGTTTCTGGTGCGGCTAATTGACTCCCGGGAGTGGACAGCGGTCCTCTGCCTGGGCGGTCTCGCTTGGCAATCCGCATTCGACACCTTCAAGGCGCTTGGCCGAGCCACCGGGTCCCGGCCCACCTTCGGGCACGGAGCCGCCGTCCGGCTCTCCTGCGGCACCCGGCTCCTCGGCAGCTACCATCCCAGCCAGCAGAACACGTTCACGGGTCGCTTGACGCCGGCGATGTTGGACGAAGTGCTCGGGAGCTTTCTGCTCTAGGGAACTGCCACGGCTAGAGCCCGAGCGATTCCTCGAGTCCGGCCATCACGTTCATAGCGTGGATCAGCCCCGCCGCTCCCGGTTTCCCGGCGGGGTCGGCGGCGACCTCGATAAGCACCCGAGTCTCCGATGAGCCCTTCGAGGTACCCACCCGGTAGCTCGCAAACGGCTTGCCAAGCAGGTTCTCCGGGCGAAAGAAGCCGGCATTTGTCTCACGGTGCACGAAGAACGACCGCCCGAAGCGCTCGTCGAAGAGCGCGTTCATCTCGGCGAGCGCGTAAGAGCTAGGGACGTCAACGGCGACTTGACAGGCGAGCAAACCCTGCGCCAGCGTTCCCCTTCCAAACAGTCCGCCCTCGACGAATCCGCCGACCGTCGGATCCTCGTTCGGCGTGATCATGCGTAGCTGATCGATCGGGGCAAGCGCCCGGAGCGCTCCCAGCACGTCGGCGGAAACCGCCGGAATGTTGAGCTGGAGAATCGGCGGTTTGAGCGCGATGCCGGCGAGGCAGATCGGGCCGAGAGCGATCAAAGCCATCGTCGCCGCAGGCGAGGGAATCGACGCGCTTTTGGCGCAGACAAGCGGATTGTTGTCGATCAACTCAACGAGGCCATAGACCTCGGCGCCTGGATCGGCCTGGCGAACCTCCCGCACCGACTCGCCCTCGCGGAACTCGAGGAGCTTGTCGCCCTCGGTTGCCGCCGTGACGCCGGGGTGCTTCTGGAGCAGCGCGAGTAGCGCCGGATCGCTAGACGTGGCCAGATCGATCACGGGCGCATCACTCGCGGATAAAGGTGGCCGTCACGGTGACGGGCTTGCCGGTTGCCTGCGGGGTCGCCACAAACTTTGTGTAGTACTTCTCGAGCACGCCGTCGCTCATGCGAACCAATATCGATCCGCCCGGGTCCTTGTTCCCCTGCACTGTAAAGGTCAGCTTCGCGCATCGATGGGCGCCGGCGCCTGAGAACCCCAAGAACTTGAACGTCGCCTGGGAGGTCGTCCCGGCGGTTCCACCCCCGAGCGCGGCGGGCACCGGTGCGATGAAGGTTCCGCCAACGGCGACCGGATCCTTCGGATAGACAATGCAGAAGCCCACAGACGCGCCGTGATCGTCGCTGCCGACGCGCCCCCGCTGGTCGACGGTAAACGTCCCGCCGTTGGGGTCCCGGCCGGTCAGGTTGAACGCCCCCGTTTCGACTTTGCAGTGGACCGTAGCCTCTCCGGTCGAGCTCACCTTGAGGACCTTCAGGAACATTCCGAATCGAAGGTTGTATGCCTCGTATCCAGAGATCGTGAACGGCACCTTGAAGTGGAGCTTCTCGCCCTTCGTCAGATGGAGCCGGAAGAGATAGGCGTTACCGTTCTTGGTTACCTGCGCTCCCGCGCTGGCAGCTAAGAGCGCGGAAAGACCGACTCCGGCGAGTCGCCCCGGGGCGTTCATGGCTTCTTTGTCGAGGCGTCGGGGGCCACGGTTATCGTCGGGCCCTGCTTGTCAGAGACCCTCAGGAGCTGGACGTCGAAGCGAATGACGCTCCCTGCTGGAACCCTGTCATCGTGCCACATAGGGTTGTTCGCCAGACTTGGCGGCAGGGTGAGGAGTCGCTCGCCGCCCTCCTTCATTCCGATAACACCGTCGACAACCCCCGTAATCGGCACAAAGTTGTTGCCACCAAGTTCGCCGGTCCCCGCTTGAAACTGCAGGGTGCCCGGGGGCGTCGCCTTGGAATCGACGACGAGTAAATCGTTTAGGAGCCGTGCCGTGTAGGTGATCGTGACCCAATCCCCCTTCTTCACCCCACGTCCGCTCCCCTGCTTTATGTCTGTGACGCCGTAATCGCTCTCGTGCCCCGGCCGGATGACGTACAGAAGCTTGACGTCAAAGTAGAGATCGGTTTTCGGTCCGATCAGGGGACCTTGGCTCTTGTCGCCGTACGCCAACTCATAGGGGATTGAAAGCTTGCGTTCCCCGCCTACCTTCATTCCTAGGATTCCCTTGTTCCAACCCTCGATAACAGTTGGCTGGCCGTTCGTGAGTTGAAACATGAACGGCGCCTTATCCGGATTCTTGGGGTCGGCGGGGACGTTCGAGTCGAACTCGATGCCGCTGGCGAGCGTCCCGCGGTATTCCATGTAGACCATGTCGCCTACCTTGGCTGGATCGCCGGTTCCGACCTTGACGTCTTCGATACCGAGTTTGGTGAGCTGAGACTTGGAGGACTTGCCTCCGCCGCCTCCAGCGGCAGCCCCTTGGTCGCGGTTGCAACCGGCGAGCGCAAGGCAGGCGAGTGCGCAACCGAGTCCGACGTTGAACTTCACGCTCTAAACTGTACCTTTGGGTTCGCCGAACGGTTGGTAGACTGTCCCCTCCGTGGCCGGTAAGAAGAAGAGTGAAAGCGGTGAGCCGCGGCAGATTTTGAATCGCCGCGCCCGCTACGATTACGAGATTTCGGATTCCTACGAGGCAGGCATCGCCCTCGTAGGTTCCGAGGTTAAGAGCATCTTCCTGGGTCACGCGCATCTGAACGATTCCTATTGCCGAATCTCAAACGGCGAAATGTTCCTCATCAACATGGATGTAGAGCCGTATGCCAACGCCTCGACCGACGCGCACGGCCGCCGTCGTGATCGCAAGCTGTTGCTCCATCGCAAGGAGTTGAATCTCATCGACCGGCGGAGCATGGAGAAGGGCCTCGCCCTCATCCCCCTGCGCGTTTACTTCAACCACGGCAAGGTGAAGGTTGAAATCGGGCTGGGGAAAGGGAAGAGCAAGTACGACAAGCGCGACAAAATCGCCGCAGACGAGACGCGGCGCGAAGCGGATCGCGTTCGCAAAGGCGATCGTAGTTGACACATCGTTACAGCGATTCCAGTATTCGTCGCAGCAAACCGATTATCTAATTCGTGGCCAACGCGAATCTGAATGAACTGCCCTTCGAGCTCGGCGCTCGGACGAGTCTGGTTTTCTACCGCGATTCGATGCCCATCGTCGTCGAAGCCGAGGTTGTCAGCCTAAAGCCCTTGCAGCTTGCGACGAATAATCCGTCCGCAGGACGCCTCGCGCGGATGCGCCGCGCGCTCGTGGTAAAGCAGGACAACACCCAAATTTGGCGATTGGAGGCCGAGGTCAAAGACGCGACACCCGAGAAGGATCGCTGGATCTGCACACTCGAGCCGATGAAGTGGTCCGAAATCGACCGTCGCCGCCATCCGCGCTTCGCGGTGAAGTTGCCGGTGATGGTTCGGACGGTCCTCGAATCCGACGGCGAATTCAAGCACACCGATATTCCGGGAACCGCGCTCGATCTTTCCCTCTGCGGCGCTCGGGTTCAGATTGAGGCGGATCTCGATCCGGGTTCGCTGGTCGAAATTCGAATCGAACTATCCGACAAACACGCCTTCCAAGCGCTCGCCGCAACCGCGTTCACCAAGCCCTACCAGGGTCAGCTTGGCTTCGAGTTCATCGACTTCGTCGGCAACGCGCAGTATCAACTCCACAGCTTTCTGGTTGATCAAGCGGCCTAGACGGCCGTTGTCAGTTTTGAGCTGTCAGTTTTCAGGTTCAGAAGTCTGAACTTTGCTGGCTCTTACATCGCGGACCGACCGTTCCAGCCCGAACAGCATTCTCGCGACCTCATCGATCTCACCGCTCAACTCGGCGTCATCGGCGACGATCCCGAATTCGACGCACAGCTCGATGAGAGTCTGCAACTCGGCACACGACCCACGTGCGATCGACACGAAGTGCGCGAATTCCTTCTTGCTTCGCCGCGTGCTCCCTTCTGCCAGGTTGCAAGGAATCGAAACCGAGGCGCGCCGAATCTGCGACCCTATCGTGTAAAGGTCCTCTCTCGGCAACGATTTCGTGAGCTCGTAGACCCGCTTCGCTAACCGCTTGCTTGCTTGCCAAACAACCAGATCGCGATGCCCCCTCATTTGCCAACAACTATCAACTGGCAACTGGAAACTGGCAACTGACAAGTGACAACCGTCAACTGTCCTGCGTCCACTCTCCCTCATACACCGTCACCGCTGGGCCGGTCATGAAGACCGTTCCGTCCTCCGCGTACTCGACCGCCAACCGTCCGCCGGGCAGATCGATCGCGACCTTGCGCTCATTGCGGCCGGTTAGGAAGCCGGCAACCGCGCACGCGCACGCTCCCGTGCCACACGCCAGCGTGATCCCGGCTCCGCGCTCCCAGGTCCGCTGAATCAGGTGCGTGGACGACGCCACCTGTACAAAGTGGACATTCGTCTTGCGGGGAAAGAGGGAGTTCGTTTCCAATTCGGGTCCGAGCTGCTCGAGGCGCACCGCCGAAACGTCTTCGGTAAAGATCACGAGGTGCGGGTTTCCCATCGACAGGGTCGTGCCTCTCAACCCAGCGTCTCCGATCGGCTGGTCGATGAAGCGCTCATCCGCGGGGCCGGTCATGGGTATCTGACCGCGAAGGAGATGGGCCGGCCCCATGTTCACGCGGACCAGGCCATCGGCGGTGAGTTGGACCACGAGCCTTCCGGCGCCCGTTTCGATGTCGGCCTCGGACCCTTTGAGGTAACCCCGGTCTCGTAGCAGCCGCGCGAAACAGCGGATTCCATTGCCGCACATCTCTGCCTCGGAGCCGTCCGGGTTGAACATGCGCATCCGGTAGGGCGCCTCGCTCCCTCGCTCGACAAAGATGAGGCCGTCGCCCCCGATGCCGGTGCGCCGGTCGTTCATACGTCGAGCAAGCTCGGCGGGCGCGGGTGGCTCGGGCTTATCGAGCAAATCGAGCATCACGAAATCGTTGCCGATCCCGTGCATTTTCACAAAAGGAATCACGGACGCGACGAGTCTACTCAGCGGTTCCGTGATTCGCTTCGTCGCCGTGCGGCCGGTAAGAACCGATCGGTTGGGCCGGCACGATGCTGGCGACGGCGTGCTTATACACAAGCTGGGTCGGCTTTCCCGGCGCATCTAGAAGCACCGTGAAGGCATCGAATCCACGAACCAGACCGCGTAGCTGGACACTGTTTGTCAAGTAGATCGTGACGCTGATACCTTCTTTCCGAACCTGGTTCAGAAACATATCCTGCAGGTTAATTGCCTTCGCCATACCAAATCCTCACCAAGCTAAAGCTGAAGCGCCCGCAGCGCAGCGTCTACCATCTCCGGGCCGGTGGTCCCGGAAATCGGCACTGCGCCCGGTTCGCTTCGCAGCCATGAACGCTGACGCTTGGCGTACCGGCGCGTATCCGTCACCGTTGCGTCGAGCGCATCGTTCAAGGCCATCGCACCCGCCAGGTGTTGCCACAAGGCGGAGTAACCGAGAGCTCGAAAGCCTGGATCGCCGGGGCCAAACCCCGCCTTTCGCAGGCCTTCCACCTCTTCTAGCCACCCATTTTGCACCATCCTGTGCATACGTATTTCCAAGTGTGCATTTAATTCGCTTCTGTCGCGCTGCAACACAAGTTTTGTTCGCGCGAAAGGGGGAAGGGACGCCTGAATCATGGGCCCCTTGGTGTCCAGCTTTTCGAGGGCCCGGCGAACACGCACGGGATTGGCCAAATCCGTCTTCTCCGCGACCTCGGGCGCCCGGCGCGTGAGTTCTTCGACCAGGGCTTTTGGCCCCTCGACCCGCTCTCGCTCCATCAGCCGGGCACGTAGCTCGGGTTCAGGCATCGCCGCGAGTCCTGAGTAGCTTTCAAACAAGGCGCGGATGTAGAGCCCGGTGCCCCCGACTACGACCGCGCTCCTCCCGGCCTCATAGAGCTCAACCAGTTCACGGGTAGCTCTTTGGACGAATTCACCGACCCCGAATCCCTCGCTCGGCGGGTTGAGATCGAGCAACCGGTATCGATGCTTGTCCTTCGGTTTGGCGGTGCCAATGTCCATTCCGACATACACCTGGAAGGCATCGGCGTTGATAAGCTGCGCGCCTAGCCGCTCGGCGATCGCCTCCGCGACTTCAGTCTTGCCGGACCCGGTTGGGCCCATGACCGCGATTAAGCGGGGAGGAGAGTAAGCCAGCTACACCTCGATGAGGGCTTTGATCGGCGTGCCGCGCAGGATCGATCGGCCGTCGAGAAAGGTCAACTCCACCAAGCAGCCGAATCCGCAAACGATGCCGCCCAGCCGCTCGACCAACCGCGATGCCGCCGCGGCGGTGCCGCCGGTGGCGAGCAGGTCGTCGACGATGTACACGCGCTGCCCCGATTCGACGGCATCGGTGTGCATCTCGACCGTATTGGTCCCGTACTCGAGGGCGTACTCCTCGCTGATTCGGTCGTAGGGGAGCTTGCCCAGCTTTCGCGCCATCACGAAGGGCAGGCCGAGCCTTTCCGCCATCGGCGCGCCAAAGATGAAGCCCCGGCTCTCGATTCCCACTACCACCTCGGCGTTAAGCGAACGGGCATCCTCGGTGAGGAGATCTATGGCTTGCCGCATCGCGTCGGGGTGCTGAAGAACCGGCGTGATGTCCTTGAACATGATCCCCGGCTTGGGAAAATCAGGCACGTCGCGAATCAGGGCGGCGGCAAGCAATTCGGGCATGACGCGGGCTAGGATACCAGCCTGTTACACTTGGCCCGTGCACGCAAACGATCTGCCTCCGATAGACGAGACGCGTCTCATCCGGCTCTTCCTGAATATGTGCGACATCAACTCGCCGGCTCTCGGCGAGGGCAAGCTCGTCGCGTGGACGAAGTCCTACCTCCAGGTGGCGGGCCTGGAAGTTCACGAGGACGACGCGGGCGCCAAGCTCGGGGGCGACGGAAACAACCTCATCGCCTGGCTTCGAGGCAACCTTCCCGACGCGCCAAAGGTCTTCCTCTCGGCGCACTTCGATACCGTCGAGCCAACCGCCGGTCTGACCTACGAGGAGCGCGACGGAGTGTTCCGTTCGACCAGCGATACCATTCTCGGTGCTGACGACCACGCTGGAATGGCGCCCGCGATCGAGGCCGTCCGCGCTCTGAAGGAGTCGGGTCTGCCGCACGGGGACATCTGTTTGCTCCTGTCGGTCGGCGAAGAGATCGGCCTCAAGGGAGCTTCCGTTCTGGACACGAAACCGTTGAACCTCGATTTCGGCTTCGTCCTCGACACGGGACCGCCCGTCGGCTCGTATGTGACCCGGACGGCTACCCACGACAAGCTCGAGATAACCGTGAAGGGAAAGCCCGCGCACGCCGGAAAGGACCCGGAGAAGGGGATCAATGCGATCCAAGTCGTGGCCGACGCGGTCCATGGGATGCGAATGGGCCGGATCGGCCCCGAGACCACCGCAAACCTGGGAATCATCTCGGGTGGTACGGGAGTGAACGTCGTGTGCCCCAGTGTGACGATCAAGGCCGAGGCTCGCAGCACGTCGGTCGACGAGCTCGAGGCCCAAGTGGACCACATGATCCAGAAGTTCGAGGCGGCGGCTCGTGAACACGGCGCGACGGTCGAGATCGTCCACGAGCGGCACTATCACTCCTACCAGATTCCGGAGGACTCGAAGGTGGTCCGAATCGGCCGGGCCGCCAGTCGATCTCTCGGGCTCGAATCAGAGCTCCGAACGAC
>Ga0070734_10002279_pt1 | contig 23886 bp, 21 predicted proteins | sample Coa_R1_8_FD_66444 | JGI IMG/M metagenome (GOLD analysis project Ga0070734, IMG submission 66444) | Surface soil microbial communities from Centralia Pennsylvania, which are recovering from an underground coalmine fire - Coalmine... | ecosystem: Environmental > Terrestrial > Soil > Unclassified ...
TTTAGGATAAGCGCAGAGTCAATTTGGCCGTTATAGTGCCTGATATAGCCCAGTTGTGTCGAACAATTGCCAGTGACGCTGGTCTGTCAGTTGCCAAGTTAATCGTGCGCGAATCCTTAGTTTCCAAATGTAGCCCTGGAGATTGGGATCCCCCTCGTCGTAGCCGTACTGATACTGTGGGGTCCCCTTGCTCGAAGCGTCGTGATAATCAAGGGGTCCCTGCTCGTCTGCCACATAGACAAAGTTCGTGTTCAGCGTGGCAGGCAACTGGGGGTTCGGGTTCGGGTCGTACACCGGCGCAATTCCTGTCGGAACGTTGATCCAACTCGGGGGGCTGCCGCTATTTAATGCACTTGGGTCGTCGGCAGGACTGGAGTAACCGTACGCGATGTCTGGTGGGTTGCCTTGGAACGGGTGCAGTTTGTCTCCGGAATCCAGCGACTTGGTGCGGTCGGGGTAGCCGTTGATGAAGTCACTGCCGGTCGGGTAAGCGCCGTCAGTGTTGGGCGGGGCAGTCGAGTGGCCACCATCGTCGTACACCGGCATCTGGGATCCGCCGCTGGGATCGATCTGTAGGACGCTGTGCGTGGGAGGGTCATAGCCATAACCATTGTCCTCCACGTTGACCAGCAGGTGCAGGTTGCCGCCGCCGTCTCCCTGATTGATGACGTACAGGTTGCCATTCGATCCACCCGAACCAGGAAGGAAGACGACGGCATCGCTTCCATAGAGGTTCTCTTGACCCGGGCTGTCATAGCTCACTACCGAGGTGATACCACTGGTTGGGTCTACTTTCATCAGGGCATGATCGCGCATGGTGCGAGCGAGTGTCGTGCCTGTGGAAGGCGGAACTTTTATACTGAAATTATCGGAGCGGCCCGCGCCGTAGTCCAAGGAGTAAAGCACGCCCGATGACGGATCTTCCGCGAGACCGACGGATTCATCAAAGGCCCCTGCCGCCGAGATCGGAATAGGGGTGTGATTCGGAGCTTTCGGGTCAGGATTGATTGCGTAGAGGCCGCCGGGATAGGAACCACCTCCCGCGTTCGAGAGCACGAGCCAGCCACTTGGGATGAGAGCCGGAACGACACGATCCTCAAGCGCTTCCAGCAGTAATCGCCTCGTTGATTGGCGTCCTTGGTTGACGACCGGACGACTCTTTGGGCGGGAAGCACGGGATAGGAAAAACATCGATGGGTCCTCGTGTTATGGCTGTTTTCTGCGTAACCCCAAGCGCTCTCTTTGGACACAACCCGGAGGCGCGGGCGAAGCGCAGCGCCCGCGCGACTGCTGGCATATTGCGCCGGCGTGCGGGCAAAATCGCTCCGGACCGATTCTGGAGTTCCCACCGGGCGAAGAGTCGTGTACGCGGCAGGCAGCTTGGCTCGTGAGGTCAAGGTGCGCGCTGCCGGTGCCGAAGTCCTTTGCGGCTGTACCGACTCCCCGACGGTAGGAATTCCGTCGCGCTAAATAACTGGGAGGACTGCGATTCGAAGGGTGACGGGAGCTAGCACTGAAGGGGAGGGTCACACCACGGAATGCCGAGCCCTCTGTTCCGGCTGAAGAATGACGTCGGGCGTCCATGCGCCTAGGCCAGCGACATAGATCCCCGCATGTCTCCAGGTCGCTCAGTAGGGGCTGAGCCGACGCTGAAGGATACCATGTTACCGACGGCGGTCAAGAACTGGCAGCGAACCTCCCGGAGCAGCAGCTATTGGGAAACCTCGCTAGCGTTCTCCGTTCGCTTTGCGAAGCAGGTTCTGCGGTCAAGTATTACGAGAACCGTTCGAGCGCAGCCCCATCCCCCCGCTTCTGGGAGGTAGCAGGTGCGGTGGAACTCGCAACATCACGGACCCGATGGCGCCCAAGCGCCCAGCCGAAGCAGCGGCAGGGGCGCCCGGTTAACCGCTCTGCCCGCCAGCGGAGCGGGTTAAGTTCTTGCTTTTTCGTTGCTTTCTGGCGAGGGCCCGGTCATAATGGGGCTTGTCGCCCGGTGATGCCGTCTCGTGCGAGGAGTTCGGTCATGAAGCAGATCGTGTATGGGTCGTTGGCCCTGGGCCTGTTCGCTGGCGCTGTCGGTCAAGGGCGGACGGATTACGCATTTTCCACGATCGATTATCCTGGTGCCTTGCTAACCTTCGCGGACGGGATCAATGCATCGGGGCAAGTCGTGGGGACCTATCTGGGCACGGACAGCAGACGCCACGGCTTCCTCCTCAGCGGTGGCACGTACACGAGCTTCGATGTACCCGGCGCGTTCCTGTTCACCGATCCTTACGCGATCAACAATGCCGGGCAGATCGTCGGGCGTTACAATGTTTCTTTGACGGCCGATAACGGTTTTCTGCGGAATGGGGATACGTACACGACCCTCACCGTGCCCGGAGCCATGTATACGGAAGCTCATGGAATCAACGATACTGCCCAGATATGCGGCTTCGCTGCCACGAACTTTTCCTCTCCACGCCATGGGTTCCTGTTCAGCAATGGAATCTATACGAGCTTCGACGTACCGAATTCTGCGGAGACCCTTGCTTTCGGAATCAATAATGCGGGGCACATTGTGGGATCGTACTTTGACCCCGTTACGGAGAAATCGCATGGCTTTCTGCGCAACGGCGACAATTACGTTACCCTGGATTTGCCAGGTTCGGCGCTAACCGCGGCTATTGGGATCAACAATAGCGAGCGGATTGTAGGACTTTACGACACGGGCGTGGGCAGCCACGGTTTCATGCTGCAAGGAGACACTTTCAGCACACTGGACCCGCCCGGATCGACCTTCACCGAGCCGTATGGCATCAACGATTCCAACCAGATCGTCGGGTTCTACATTGACGCAACAGGGACTCATGGTTTCCTCGCTACTCCCACTCCCGAGCCATGCAGCAGTGTCCTCCTGGCTTTGGGAGTCGCCTGCCTACTTGGCTGCACCTGGCGGCGCCGAAGGGCTTCTGCTACTGCCTGAGTGCAGGGGCGTCCTCCTCCGGCTGGACCGCCGTTGGGAAATGGGCATGCTGCTGACCGTTAATGAGCAGGGCTGGACGGAACTGGCTCAGGCGAGCTTGCGGGCGCGAGCCGTTCTTGGTTTCGTTGCCACGCGAGCCCAGCGGGGAGAACTTGTCGCCCGGTGATGCCGTCTCATGCGAGGAGTTCGGTCATGAAGCAGATCGTGTACGGGTGGTTGGCTCTGGGCCTGTTCGCTGGCGCTGTCGGTCAAGGGCGGACGGATTACGCATTTTCCACGATCGATTATCCTGGTGCCTTGCTAACCTTCGCGGAGGGGATCAATGCGTCCGGGCAAGTCGTGGGCGTCTATTTGGGCCAGGACAGTCGCGACCACGGCTTCCTCTTCAGCGGCGGCACCTATAGGAGTTTCGACGTACCGGGGGCCTTCGGGCTCACCGATGCCAAGGCCATCAACAATGCCGGGCAGATCGTCGGCCGCTACGACGTTTCTTTCACCGCCATTAACGGCTTCCTCCGAAATGGGGATGCCTACACGACTCTCGCCGTGCCCGGAGCCATGTATACGGAAGCTCACGGAATCAACGACGCTGCCCAGATATGCGGATTTGCTGCCACGAACTTTTCCTCTCCAAACCACGGGTTCCTGTTCAGCAATGGAATCTATACGAGCTTCGATGTGCCGAACTCCGCGGCGACACGTGCTTTGGGAATCAATAATGCCGGGCAGATTGTAGGAGAGTACTTCGACCCGGTTACGACGAAAGGGCATGGCTTTCTGCGCAACGGCGACAATTACGTTACCCTGGATTTCCCAGGCTCGGCGTTAACCGCGGCTACTGCGATCAACAACAGCGACCGGGTTGTAGGAGTAATGGATGCCAATAAGGCGTTCGTGTTCGAAGGGGGCGGTTTCAGCACATTGGACGTGCCCGGAGCGAGTTACACGGACGCGGATGGCATCAACGATTCTAACCAAATCGTCGGGACCTATATTGATGGGAGCGGGACCCACGGCTACCTGGCCACACCCCTGACCGCGCCTGTGCCCGAGCCCTCCAGCGGCATGCTCCTGGCTTTGGGAGTCGCCTGCCTACTTGGCTGCACCTGGCGGCGCCGAAGGGCTTCTGCTACTGCCTGAGTGCAGAGCGTGGTCCTCCGGCCGGGCCGTGGCTTCGAAATGGGCACGCAGATGGCCATCGATGAACGGTAAGAAAGGGTAACAGGAACTGCCATCGGCAGCTCCTGTTACCCTTCGGCAAACCGCGCGGAAGATACTCCGTAAGGACAGAACCCACTCCTTACGGCGCCTTGGGATAGAGGATCGCTGGGCTTACGGGTCCGGCGCCACCGAGGGTGCTCAGGAAGTAGAGGTTGGCACCACCCTGGTGTGGCGACCCGTTGTTCGTGAAGTCCGCATTGAAATAGATGACCTCAATGGGATACAGGCCGGGTGCCTCGAACATGGCCTCGCCGGTACGCAGTTGGTTGCCGTGGCCGCCGTCGTTATCCACGACTTGGATAGAACTTTGTCCGATCAGCAACCTCGATCCATCATCCGAACTCAGTCCGAAGGTCGTGTCCAGCTCGGCGCTGCCAATGCTGATGAAGCCCTGGAAGTCGAAGATAGAACTCTGGATCTGATCGCCGTTCGGCGGATTCAGCGTGTTGCCATCGTTTTGGAAGAAGGAAGTCAGGAACTGCGGGGCGTTGGTCTGATCTCCCGTAGCTCCGTTCCCCACGTACAGCAAATACGAGGCTGAAAACACGGAGTAGGGCTGCTCGGAAGCCATAATCCCTTGCGCGGCGGCAATCGTCCCGATCCCCCGGGTCGGATTCGTGGGATCGAAATACCAGGATCCGTTGAGCCCGGTTCCCGGCACCCCCGGTTGAGGCCCGACCGCCTCGGTCGCTGGAATGAAGACTTGCGTCTTCACAATCCCGCAGAACACCATCACGGCACCCATTGCGAGCACCGCCACTCCCCACCTTCGAACACGCATCATCATTCTCCCGGATCAAGACAAAACAGAAGCTCACGCCCAGGGCGTGATTCAACACCGAACCATGTCCACGACAGAAGCCCCGCTCACACCCATTGATGAAAAAGAGAAACCACCTTTCCTATGCATTTTGCATACCAGCTTGTGCGAACCAGACTTTGCCCGAGGGTCGATGCATGGTTCCCTCCGATAAACCCCGGAGGAACCAGGTAGTTGCGGCGTTGTCCCTCCCTCCGCATTTCGAGAAAGGTGCGCCGTGGTTTGGGAGCTGGTCGAATCGTGCATCCAAAAGTTAACAGCTTGCTTGGTGCTCGTTAACGCTCGTTAACATTCGTGGGGAAATAGCGACCCACACGGACCGCCTGTTGACGTTTCTGAACGCCGGCCTGTATCCTAGGAATCTGCATTCGGAGTCGTTGGCAGAGGTGCAAGCGTGAAGCGCGGCGCAGTTCTGGGCATTGTTCTTCCGCTCCTGGCCGTGGCCTGGGGTTGCCGGGGACCGGCTTCTGCCCCACCCACAGAGAGGCACGAGCGTTCCCCCTGGTTCGTCGACATCACGGCGGACGTCGGCCTGAACTTCGTCCACGACGTCGGGCCGCTGGGCAAGTACTTCATGCCGGAAATTGTTGGATCGGGTGCCGCCCTCTTCGATTTTGATCGGGACGGCCGGCTGGATATCTACCTGCTCCAGAACGGGGGGCCTGGCTCGCGCTCCACCAATCGCTTGTTCCGCCAAGGATCCGATGGCCGTTTCACGGACGTCACGGCCGGCTCAGGACTGGACATTGCCGATCGCTGCATGGGGGTGGCCGTCGGCGATGTCAACAACGACGGTTGGCCGGACCTCTTCATCACCGGGTATGGCAAGGTCTGGCTGTTCCTGAACAATGGCAACGGCACGTTTACCGATATCACGAAAGAGGCAGGGCTCGACAATCCACATTGGGGAACATCGGCTGCCTTCCTCGACTACGATCGCGATGGCTGGCTGGACCTTGTGGTCGCCAACTACGTGAGCTACTCAGCCACCAACCATTGCACCGATAGCGCGGGCAACCCGGAATACTGTGGTCCGAACGCCTTTCCGGGCACGGTTAGCCGATTATTCCACAACCTGGGACCGCTCCCGGGCGGCAAGCCGGGCGCGGTTCGCTTCGAAGATGTGACCGTGAAAGCGGGGCTCGCGGCCGTTGCCGGACCAGGTCTTGGCGTTCTCTGTGCGGATTTCGATGGCGACCGTTGGCCGGATATCTTGATCGCCAACGACGGCAAGCCAAATCATTTATGGATCAACCAACACGACGGCACCTTCAAGGAGGAGGCGGCTCTACGTGGCATCGCTTGCAATGCCATGGGCCAGGCGGAAGCCAACATGGGCATCGCCATCGGCGACGTAAACGGTGATGGCTTGTTCGATGTCTTTGTGACGCATTTGACCGAAGAGACCAATACCCTGTGGATGCAGGGACCGCGGGGCATGTTTCGAGACCGTACCGTGGCCTCTGGCTTGACCCGTCCGCAGTGGCGGGGTACCGGTTTCGGCACGCTGCTCGCCGACTTCGATCATGATGGTGCCCTCGATCTTGCCATCGCCAATGGCCGTGTCCGGCATGCCAAGCGTTCTGGGATCGACAGCCAGGCGATCGCAACCCTGGGTCCCCTTTTGAGCCGCTATGCCGATCGGAACCAGCTCTTCGTGAATGAGGGGAACGGACAGTTCCGCGATATTTCTGCGGAGAATGATCCCTTGTGCGGGACGGCCCGCATTGCACGGGGACTCGCTTGTGGAGATCTCGACGGGGACGGCAGTCTCGACTTGCTCGTCACCACCACCGCCGGGCCGGCCTTGCTCTATCGCAATGTCGCTCCGAAGCGTGGCCATTGGCTGCTCGTCCGAGCGGTCGATCCGTCCCTCGGGGGACGCGATGCCTATGGTGCGGAAATCACAGTCCAGGCCGGCAACAGGCTCTGGCGGCGCTGGCTCAATCCGGGCTACAGTTACCTTTGTAGCAATGATCCCCGTGTTCACTTCGGTCTTGGCTCCGCCCAGCGCATTGACTCCCTCTTGGTAGTCTGGCCGGACGGGACAGAGGAAACCTTTGCCGTCCGGGCGGTGGATCAAGTCGTCGTGGTTCATAAAGGAGAGGGCAAGCCGGTAACGGATTCTGCGAACAGCACGATGCAGCCGCCGCCAATTCCGAATCCTTGACCGATGGTGCACGATGACAACACCCACAGACGACCGTTCCGACCAGAGCAACGTCAAGCCCTCGAAGCGCCGTCGTTTGGTGATCATCCTCCTGCTCTCGACCAGTGCCGTCCTGGTTGGTGGGATCGGCCAGTATGCCTGGTATCGACCCCCTATTCCGGAGCCGCCCGCCGTCGATTTGGCAGGCGTCGATCCAGCTATTGTGGCGGCCGTCGAGCAAGCCCAGGCGGCAGTCCGCACGACGCCGGACTCACCCTCAACCTGGGGGCATCTGGGTATGATACTGCTCACGCACGATTTCACGGCTGAAGCCCGGACCTGCTTCGCCCAGGCTGAGCAGCTCGATCCCCGCGAGCCGCGCTGGCCCTATTACCTCGGGATTGCCATGCGCGACGAGGATGCCGATTCGGCCATTGTCCACCTACAACGTGCCGTCAGCCTTTTTGATGAAACCTTGCTCGAACCACGCATCCGGCTGGCCGAGGAGTTGCTGGGACAAGACCGCTTCCCCGAAGCCGAGCGGCTTTTTCGCAGGGTTCTCGAGCACGATCCGTACAACGCGTTTGCGCTTCTGGGCATGGGCCGGCTGGCAGCCCGGCAAGGCCGGCTTCCAGAAGCCCTGGATTATACGAAACGCGCTCGCAACGCTGACGGTCCACGAAAAGCCATCGGGTTCTTGCTGGCCGAGATCTACCAGCAGCAAGGTAACAAGACGGCAGCGGCGGAGGAATTCCGCCGCGCCACGGCCATGCGAGACGACCCCCCGCGCCCTGACCGTTTTGTCGAGGAATACGTGCAGCTCCGCACCGGAGAGCGCGCCCAGCTCAAACGGGCCCAGACCTTCCTGGAGACGGGTCGCGTGCCCCAGGCGGTGACGCTTCTTCAGCAGCTCGTCCGTCAATATCCCAACTCGGCGAGCTGTTGGCTTACGCTGGGGAGGGCTCTCGGCCGGCAACGGCAATGGCCCGCCTCGGAGCAAGCGTTGAAGAGAGCAACACAGCTGGCACCGGACAACTCGGAAATCCAGGTTCAGTTGGGAATTGCCTTGTTCTTCGAGGGCAACGCGAATGCGGAGGCCGCCTTCCACAAGGCGATCCAGCTTCAACCCGATTGCGCGCCCGCCTACTATAACCTGGGCCTCTGCTTGATAAAACGACGGGATGTGACAGCGGCGATCGAGGCGTTCCGCACGGCAGTCCGCCTGCAACCCGACCTGGCGGACGCCTACATCGGCTTGGGTTCTCAGCTGGTGCTGCAGGGTCAGCTCCCGGATGCGATTCGGCAACTGCGGCGTGCCGTCGAGCTCCATCCGGCCGATCCAAGAGCCCAACAATTGCTGAAACAGGCCCTCTTGCGAATCTGGATTCCGGCTCTGCCCTGCCCCTGATCCTATCCGTGAGGCGGGTGGTCGAGATCGATCACGAGTTCGGGTGTCCGGGAATCGATCTCGAACACGAACGGCGAACGGTTTTCGTCAAATTTACCACCCAAAGCATCGCGCTTCTTTTTCTTGTACTCGACCGCCACGCGGTACTTCCCCGGCGGCAACCCTTGCTTATCTTTGCCCGCCGCCCAAAACGTGGCGTCGCCCGGATTGAACTCGGCGAAGTAGTGGTCGGAGGGCGGTTTGCCGTCCGGCAGCATCGGCACGAACGTGACGCGCACCGATTCGTCCTCTCTGGGGAGGAGCGGCTGGCCACTCTTCAGGACCCGGCCTCGGGTCTGGAGCTTGCCGTTCCCGCACCCGGTGGCCAGCACGCACACCGCAACCGCAACGACCACCCACGAAAGTAGCCTGCGCATGATGCCTCCCTTCATTCGTAGTCGGTGCCGGTGACCTTGCCATCCGCTTTGGACAGCAGCTCGACCCAGGTCAGCTGGCTGACCGAGTTCTTGACGAAGTGAACACTTCCATCCGCGAAGCAACAGTTCACGCCACCCGTGTGCAGGCTGCGGGCCATGGCAGAGGTCATGTCGGTTCCGGAAGTGGTACAGCCCATCCCCAGCGCGGCGGTATCGGGGCTGCAATACAGTTTGCCGTTCTCGAGTTCGTCCCCGCCTTCGGCCGCAACCCCTCCCAGTAAATTGTTGGGGGTCGGATTATACGATGCCCGGCCAGCGTTGACGATGCTCGACCCGGGAAACCCAAGAGCCCATACCCCGCGCGGATCGACCGCCGACAGTCCCGCCCGCAGTTCCGCGGCCATGATCGTGTTCGACGTACCATCCGTGATGTCCCCCAGCTTAGCCCCGTAGTTGCACGCCATGACCGGGCTGGAAACCATGCCGTTCTGCTGGGGGATACCAGCCATGCTCGTCTTGTAGCTCTTCCCCAGGTTTTGGTGATCATAGTCCTCATAGCCCGCCGTCACCCCGTAGTTGCCTCGCGCCCAGCCAGCATCCGGTCCCCCAATCGGGCCCGTCATGGGATCCAGGTAGGGCTGTTGGTTGAATGAATCCGAAGGGCAGAGGTACGTCTTGACCGGAGTCCCGGCAATTGCCAGCCAGCTCAAATTAAACTTCAGTCCCACGACGATGTTGCCCTTGCTGTCCGGCGGAACCGGGCCGAATCCGGGGTAGGCGGCGGCATTCGACAGCGTGTACAGACCATTCTGCTCGATGAACGGCAGGAGAATCACTGCCCAGTTCGGCCCAAACGGGTTCTGCCCGGAGCTGGTTCGCATCTTCAAGGCCAGCCCGTTGTCGGGGGCTGTGACGTAGGGCATCTGGGAGGCCGGCGGCAACCGGCCGTAAGTGCTTTCGTAGTTCATCAAGCCCAGACCGATCTGCTTGAGGTTGTTCGAGCAGCTCATGCGATTGGCGGCCTCGCGGACCTTTTGCACGGCGGGCAGCAGCAGGCCGATGAGGACCGCGATGATGGCAATGACGACCAGCAGTTCGATCAGCGTGAATCCTTGTCGACGACGCATCATGTGCACCTCCACATTGACCTCCCAAGCCGACCCTCGATGGCTGCGGGAGAGCTGAGCAATTGTTGTCCAGATTGGGGAGATAAGATCTTATAACCAAGCCACATGAACGGTGCAAGAAGATCGAAAGAAGAAACGACACAGAAAGCTGACGGGACTCAGGCAAAACATTCGTCGTCGATCAACTCGCTCAACACCCGGATGGATGTGGCCTGGTGGTGGCGATACTTTCCTTTGGGATCCAGCAACACGGCGTGCAACCCTGCTGCGCGCGCTCCTTCGAAATCGTTGGCCGGGTCGTCACCGACGTACAAAATAGCTTCGGGGGGCAGACTCAGGGCCTGACAGACCGCCTGGAAGAATTGCGGCGCCGGTTTCCGCCAGCCGACCTCCGAGCTGATAATCAAGGATTGCAGCAGCTGCGAGGGAGCCAAGCCCGCGGCCACCGTGCGGAGCCGCTGATCATAATTCGATGCCAATCCGAGGGCATAACCGTGTCGGGACAGGGTTTTGATCGTTGTGGCCGCGGTCGGATCGCAACACCAGGATTCGGGCCGGCGAAAATGCTCGAACAGCTCGTGAAAACAGGCGTCTCCATCGGTGCAGTCATCCAGAACCTGAGCCACGATCCGCCGCCAACGTTCGATCTCCCGTGCCTCGCTGGTCCGTAAGCCGTTGGCGATGTCAATGGCCTCCTCTGCCGCAAAGGCCGTCACAAAACGCGGCAGAATCTCGGCCGCGGTCCGCTGACTTCCGAAGCATCGGCCCACATCGGCGTACACGATTGGCGCAGGCGGGTTCGGATGGATGAGCGTGCCGACGGCGTCGAAAACGATTGCCTGGACGCTGGTTGGTTGCAGCTTCTGGATCACGGACAGATTCCCGGCGGCCGGAGGCGCCCGGGAGGCGGGCGCTCACAGCGAAACCTGGCTCTATCCTTTCGAATATCCACGAACGGCGAAGGTGTCCAGCAGCTTCTGAAGTTGGCGGACCCGCGTGAGCTGGGTTTGATAGGACTGCCGGCACCGTTGAAGCCAGGCACGATCATGGATCAGCGCATGCCGGATCCGGTCCAGCTCGAGGGCGTCGCGCCAAGCATTCAACCGGTCGGCTACCTGAAGGTAGACCCGCACTCGTGTTTCGAGGGAGCGGGCCCGGCGCTCCTGTTCCATGAGCCGCTTGCGCGCTTCCTTCCATGCCGTGCGGCACTTGGCCAGCCCGGCCGAGGCCTGGTGCAGCCCCGTCTCGAGCCGCTCCCATTCTGTTTCCACGGGTGGGCGCAGCAGATCCTTCCAAAGGACTTCTTGTAGCTCACAGGCAACGTCTTGGAGGAATTGATTGAAACCCATCCAAGAATCCTCTCTGCATCAGCATCCCGCTGGCGTCCGGATATCCCGCCGGGAAACAAAGGAGCTGATCCGGGTCCCCTGCGAACTTATTCGTTGCTCGGCTGCAAATATTGCAGCAGCCGGCGCGGACGGCCGGTGACGGAGTGGGATCCCTGGGCGCCGTCTGTACGGCTTTTTCCAAATTTGCTTTGCATCCTGGCGAACCGTGGTGTAATGTCAAGCGTCCGAGAACGGGAACGGGGGAGGGCCCGCAGGCTACGATGCCAGGCGGATCATCGACAGGAGGCAGCGGATGGCAACGAAGGGAGAGCAGTTTGCGGGCGTTACCGTGGCCCTGGTCACGCCCTTCCGAGACGGCGCGGTCGATTACGATGAGCTTGGCCGTCTCGTCGATTGGCACGTTCAGCAAGGGACCGATTGTCTCTCACCGGTCGGCACCACAGGGGAGTCACCCACGCTGGATCATGAGGAACACGAGCGGGTCATTGCCGCCGTGGTCGAGCGTGCCGCCCGGCGAATCAAGGTGCTGCCGGGTACCGGCTCCAACAGCACGCGGGAGGCGATTCGCCTGACCCGCTTCGCCCGGCGCGCCGGAGCCGATGGCGCACTCATGGTCGGCCCTTATTACAACAAACCGACCCAGGAAGGGTATTACCGCCATTTTGCAGCTGTCGCAGAAGTCGTGGACCTACCCATCGTTCTGTACAACATTCCCGGGCGGACGGGCTCGAACATCCTTCCCGAAACGATTGCCCGGCTGGCGGAGATTCCAAATGTCGTCGGGATCAAGGAATCCACCGGCTCCCTCGATCAGGCTTCACAAATCGCCACGACCACCAACCTGACCATCCTCAGCGGAGACGATAGCTTGACCTTGCCGATCATGAGCATCGGCGGCCGGGGCGTGGTGTCCGTCGTCGGCAACCTTGTACCGCGCGACTTGAAGGCGTTGGTCAGTGCGTTGGACGCCGGCAAGCTTCACGAAGCCCAGCAATGGCATCGGCGGCTGTTCCCCCTTTGCCGGGATATGCTCGGGGTGGCCACCAACCCAATCCCCATCAAGGCGGCCCTGAAACTGGTCGGCCGCGGCACGGGCGAACTCCGCTTGCCGCTTTGCCCCCTTGATGCGGCTGGAGAAGCGCGCGTCCGGCAGACCCTCCAAGCCTACGGGCTGCTGCGCTAGAGCGAATTCTGCTTTCACCAAAAAAATCATTTGACGCCAACTTCACAGTCGCTATCTTACAAACGTGATCGCGCGGACGGATGAGGTTGGGTGAACTCGTGTTTGGTGCTTTTCCTCAGGAGGACTTCGACATGAACACTACCTCAGCCGTTGCCCACAAACTTCGTGGAACCAAATATCCACACCGGCCGACGTCGGTGCTCCGGATCTCGGATCGGACCATCAATGGGTTGGCGCAGGTCTTCAAACTCCTGGCCGACGAATCCCGCCTGAAGATCCTGCTCGCCCTGGCACAGGATAGGGAATTGCACGTCACCGCTCTGTGTGATCTGCTCAATCAGACGCAGCCGGCCGTCAGCCATCATCTGACGTTGCTTCGCATGGCCCGGCTCGTCGGCTTCCGGCGCGACGGCAAGCACAACTTCTACCGGGTCGAATCCCGCCAGGTGCGAGACCTTTTGGAACAGTTCTTTGCGGATTCGGGCAACGGCCACAAACAGTTTCAATTCGATGAGTTTGCCCTTAGCTACAAGCGGAAGTAGTTGCCGCTGGCCTTGGAGCATCACACTCACTAATGTAATGTGAATTTGGCCCCGCAGGCGATGCTCTGCACCCTTTGCAGCGGCATACGGTCTGCTGCGCTTGCCGGCATCGGCTCGGAACATCAACCATGGCAGACGGAGTTGCAAAACTCGCGCTAGAAGACGGGACGGTGTACACTGGCCGCAATTTCGGTGCGCCCGGCGAGACGTTTGGCGAAGTGGTGTTCAATACGAGCATCACCGGCTACCAGGAAGTGTTGACGGATCCCTCCTACCGTGGGCAAATCGTCGCGATGACGTACCCGCTCATCGGCAACTATGGGATCAACCCCGAAGATACCGAATCGCAAGTGCCGCAGGTCGAGGGATTTATTATTCGTGAGCTGTCGCGCATCCCGAGCAATTTTCGGTCCCGCGGCACCCTGTCCGACTACCTCGCTGAGCACAAGATCCTTGGCCTGGAAGGGATCGATACTCGTGCCCTGGTCCGACGGCTGCGGGTGCGCGGGACGATGACCGGCGTGCTGTCTTCGACCGAGGCGAACGACGCCGTCTTGGTGGACAAGGCCCGCCATTGCCCCGGCATCCTGGGCCGCGATCTGGTGCGGGAAGTGGTTCCGAAACAGCCGTTCACATGGGAGGAAGGGTTCGTCAGTCCCTTCGCCTCCCAGCTGCTGCCATCCCGGCCGGCGACGCACCACGTGGTTGCCATGGATTTTGGCATGAAATGGAATATCCTCCGCTGCTTGGTGCAAGTCGGTTGCCGGGTTACCGTGGTGCCCGGCACAGCAACGGCCGAGCAGATCTTGGCGTACCGCCCCGATGGGATTTTTCTCTCCAATGGTCCCGGCGACCCCGCGGCCGTGAGCTACGGCATCCAAACGATCAGCGAATTAGCTGGCAAGAAGCCGATCTTCGGTATCTGCCTGGGACACCAATTGCTTGGCCTGGCCCTGGGCGCCCAAACGTTCAAGCTGAAATTTGGACACCGCGGTGCGAATCAACCCGTTCTCAACCAGCGGACGCAGCGCGTCGAGATCACGACGCACAATCATGGCTTCGCGGTACGCCTCGATCGATTGCCGGCTCATCTGGAGCCGACGCACACCAATCTCAACGACGGCACGTTAGAAGGTATGCGCCATCGCCATTGGCCGATCTTCAGCGTGCAGTATCACCCCGAAGCTTCGGCCGGTCCGCACGATAGCAGTTATCTCTTCGAAGAGTTTCGGAAGCTCATGGGATAACTGGAGATGGTTTTATCGCTACACCCAAGCGGTCCCGGGATCATCCAAGAACAAACCCCTGGCAGCCTCGACGCCGGGCTTGCCAGGGGTTTGTTCTTGGGATCGGTCTTTTCGGAGTGGTACAAAAAGAAACGATTCCTTGCTTGACCGATGCCGTTTTTACTTCAACCTTCCCTGGCCACGAAATCCCTGGATACTTCCATTTTGAAGCCGGCCTGCTGTAGCTTGGCGACTTCGGTTTGGGTTGCCGAGATCAGCCGATAGAATTGGTTCGCATGCTTGGCGTCGATGTCGAAGCTCGATCGGCCGTTGTCGGCAACCAAGACGGGACTACCGCTCCCGCCCAAGGGCGTTTCCAGTTCCGCTTGCAATAGCCCTCCTCCTGCCTTATCGCGGATAATCATGACAACTCCTCCCAGTGCCTCTCTCGATCGGCCCCGCCGAGAAGCCTGGACCGTCCAGACTCACCCTATTTTGCCATGCGTCATGATCCACTGACAAGATGTGCTTGACCTACCGGGCCCGTGATCACTTTCTTTTTCGCTTCACGAGCCGATCCATCAGCCGAAGTACATCCAAGACTTCGGGCATGCGGCTCATCTCTTCAAAGGAATAACGTGTCTTGCGTTGCCAGTTGGGCCGCTCATGCCAGGTGCCGGGTACATTTTGGGGTTGCGTTTCCAGCCAGAGATCCTCCAGATTCGTCAGGACGAGCTGGGCCTCCCCATCGCAAATGTGAGCCAAGCACGCCTGCAACACCTTGCGGGGATCCGTAGGACCTTGCAGCTTGCCTTGCCGTTGCAACGTCTGCACCACTGCGTCCAGCAAGCTGCGGCGGCGTTGGCGTTCCTCCTCGGCAATCGACGGACCGAGAATTCCCAACTCGACGCGATCCTCAATGTCCAGACCTTGCCACCACCCGGCGAAGGGGGGCATGTCATGCGTGTTCAGGACCGCGACGCAATTCGGATAAACCGGGTTCAGCGCATTCTGATACTGCGGCTGAAGCTCATATTGCATGACATACATGCGGTTGATGTTGTGCCGGGCCATGGCCGGCCGAACTTCCGGAGGCACCGTTCCGAGATCCTCACCGATCAAGATCGACTGATGGCGGTGGGATTCGAGGCTGAAGACCGCGTACAGCTCCTCAGCCGGATAATTGACGTACACCCCATCGCGGGCCCCGAAACCCTGGGCGATCCAGAACAACCGATGGAATCCCATCATGTGATCGATGCGGAGCACGCCGGCAAGCCGCAGGTGGTGACGGAGATAGGCGCTGACGTAGCGGTAGCCGTCCTGCCGGATGCGTTCCGGGTGCAGCGGCGGGAAGCCCCAGTTTTGTCCGCCGGCAAAAAAGGGGTCCGGAGGCGCGCCCGCGGCCAAGCCGACTGCGAACAGCTGCCGCTCCCGCCAGACATCGAAACTGTCGGGGTTGACGCCCAGAGGCAGGTCCAAGTAAAAACCCGGCCCGGCGGCACGTGCCTTGGCGGCCACGGCTTGCAACTGCTCATCGGCCAGCAACTGGACGTACAGGTGATAGCGTTTGGCCTCTTCCTCGTAATCGCCGTCGCGCACGACGCCGTCCCGCAAGGGCGCCGGCCAAGTCGGCCAGGGGGCTCGGCGGCGCTCCCCCACGGCCCGGAACCGCGCATACTCCTCAGCATAGGGATGGCCTGCCATGAAGGTGCGTAGGGCATCGGTACGCGGGGACGGTCCGGCGAAGAACGTGCGTGCCAGCTCCTGGAGCACGCGGCGTTTCAGAGCCATCTGACGCCGGTAATCGACGAGCGGTGCCGCCTGGAGCGCCTGCACTTCGTGGGCAAACTCCGGGGCCGCGAGCAGAGCCTGGGCGGAAGGACAGCACTGGAGCTCCGGGATGCGGTGGATATCGAGATAAAACTCGTTCCAGAACAGCCGGCTGGCGGGCGAATAGGGTCCCGGCTCAAAGGGTTCGTCCAGGAACGCAGCCAAGAGCGGCAGCGTGGCCACGATGCCGCCGCCCAGTTTCGTGACCCAATCCGTGAACGCCTCCAGATCCGCAAAGTCGCCCGCCCCCCAGCTCCGCCGCGAATGCAGGGCGTACAGCGGCAAAAAGACTCCCCAGTCACATGCCCGTGCCGGTCCTCCCGGTCCATAGGCTCGCAGCGGCGCCGACAACAACAGGCAGCTTTCGCTCTTGCCGCCGACTTCGAGCGTGAAACGGTGATAGCCAAGCGGCAAGGGACCGGGGATGCGGAGACGATTGACGGCATACGCGACCCCCTCGATTTTCGCATCCTGCACATGCGAAAGCTGCGCAGCCGGGTATGACCAGGCCCGCTGTTCTCCCGTTTCCAGCTCCAGGCTGCACCCCATGAAACTAGGGAAGTCTTTCGCCGGCAAGCGGAACAGCAATTCGGTTGTTGCACCGTCCCAGGCGATGGTGACGGGCTCGAGCCACCGGCTCCATTTCTCCTGCTGGCGTTGCCGCAATGCTGCCGGTGCGTCGGTGGGCTTCTCGATCGCCGCGCCGAGGGCCCGCAGCACCTGAACCAGGGCGTCCGGCGAGGCGAAGGTGAGCTGGCCCACCACATCGTAGTAGGAGGTCTGCACGCCATACAGCTCAGCCAACAGATGGAGCGGATCCGTCGGTTTGGTCATGTGGGTTACTCCTAGCCCAGGCGCTGCCGTTCCCGGACCCGTGCCTGGAGAGCAGTCTTGATCTCGGGCGGAACAAACGCGATCAGCTCATCCCCGAATGTGGCGATCTGGCGGATCAGGGTGCTGCTGATGTGCGAGTATTCTTCCTTGGCCATTAGGAAGACGGTTTCGATTTCCGGGTCAAGGGCCAAGTTGGTCAGCGACATGCTGAACTCAGACTCCATGTCGCTGAGGGTGCGCAGGCCGCGCAGGATAACCCGCGCGCCCACCTGGCCCACGAAGCGCACCGCCAAGCCGGTGAAGGGGAGGACTTCCACATTGCGGTAGGGGGCCACGACTCGGTGGACGAGCTCGACGCGCTCCTCGATGGTGAAGAACGGCGTTTTTTCCGGGTTATTTCCCACGCCCACGACGAGCCGTTGGAAAATGCGGCTGCCTCGGCGGATGACGTCGAGGTGGCCCAAATGGATGGGATCAAAGACGCCGGTATAAACGGCAATCTGAAGTCCGGGAGAGGCGGCCATGAGTGCCTTTCGTGTCGTTGAAACGGAAGAAGTAAATTGCGGCAGGGCTCAAAGGAGCCGGACGACCTGGAGGCCCAGCCACGATCGAACGGCTACCTCCACGGCGGCGAGTTGGGCCGCCGTCAGAGTTCCCAATTTCCTTACCCGCTTGGCTCTCGGAACCGTGACTAAGTTCTGGGTATCGAAGACGCCCGGTTGCAGAATCTGTCGAAGGCACGCAAAAGCTCCGAAACGCGTGCGGCCAGGGGAAAGCCTCCAGGATCGTACATTCATACTGAGCCCGCCACATGCCGCGAACCCTTCTCGCCTTTACGGTAGTCGGGATCACTTGCCAAGGCAATTGCAGCTTTCGTTTCGATCGTGCATCATTCGGCTGCACAATTCTGACGCAGCAGCGAAGCTCCTTCGCTGCCGCGTCAGGATGGTCAGCAACGACCTCGGGACGCACATTCAACCCAAGGATTTCACGGCCCCGATCATGGCATCCGCGATCTGTTCCAGGGATTGCGGAGAGGTGCGAAAAGGCGGCATGGCATAGAGCACGGAGCCGAGCGGACGCAGAAAGGCGCCGTGCTCCAGGCAATGGCGGCGGAGGTGTTGGCCGACCGTTGCCAGATATCCACCCTCGGTATTCAGCTCCACGGCCGCGATGGTTCCACAAATGCGGATTTCGCGAACATGCGGATCCTGCCGCAGAGCTTCCAGCCGTGTCTTCCAAAAGGCTTCCATTTGTCCGGGCACCGGACTGGGAGCAGCCGTCAACATCTTCCAGTTGGCCACGGCCACTGCACAGGCCAACGGATGGGCGGTAAATGAGTGCCCGTGAAAAAAGGTTCGGCTGCGGTCGGTAGTTGCCCAGGCGGCAGCCACGGCCGGGGCAACCAGCGTCGCAGCCAAGGGGAGCACGCCGCCGGCCAATGTCTTGGCCGCACAGATGAGATCGGGAGTGATCTCCGCCGCTTGGTGGGCCCAGAGGGGACCGGCTCGTCCGCCCGCGGTCATGACCTCGTCGGCGATGAGGAGGACGCCCTGCCTCCGCACCTCGTCGGCGATGCTGCGCAACACCATAGGCGTGTGCATGCGCATGCCGCCGGCTCCCTGGACGAGCGGCTCGATAATCACGGCTGCCACTTCGCCTCGGAGCCGCGTCAACGTGTCCTCCAGGCGCTCCACCGAGACCGGAACGATCTCGGCCCGAAAGAGCAGCGGTTCAAATCTTCCAAAGAACACTGGGTCACGGCTAACCGCCATCGCCCCGAACGTGTCGCCATGATACCCCCCCTCGAATCCCACAAACTTGGTTCGGCCCGGCTCTCCCTGGTGACACCAGAACTGATAGGCTATTTTGAGCGCTACCTCGACGGCGGTGCTTCCATTGTCCGAGAAAAACGCTCGCCCGTCCTCCGGCCACCCTACCGTCCGCAACAACAATTCGGCCAGCTCGATGGCGTGTGCGTGGGTTACACCGGCGAAAAGCACGTGGTCGAAGGATTCCGCTGCCTCGGCGAGGGCCGCCATCAACGTCGGGTGCCGATGGCCGTGCAGGATCGTCCACCACGAGGAAATGGCGTCGATGACCCGCCGTCCGTCGGCCAGGTGAAGAAATTCATCCTGTGCGGCGATGCTGAGTAGCGGGGGGTCTGGATCGAGCAACGGGGTATAGGGGTGCCACACCGTGCGCCGGTCTCGTTCCAAAAGGTCCCTCGACTGCTGTTCGGGGAGGACTTGGCTTGGCTCCGGCCGGATGGGTCTCCCTGATGCCCTTGCGGACGGCGGCGCCATGGTCAAACAGGGATGCAGGGTTTCGAGAACGCTAACTTGCTCCTGGGCAGCCTTGGCAATTCCCGCCACGTCCCAGGCAGCCGGGGGCTGCAGCGCAAGCACGTGAGTCGTCGGCTCGTTGTGGGCGATTTGCTGAGCGGCGAAGGGGTCCGGCGGGCCCATGAGCACGATGCCGGCCGGCTCGATCTGATGCAGACGGAGGGCCTGCGTACACTGCAAGACCCGCCCGATCGCGCCGATGGCCGAGGACGAGACGAGGATGGTCGGCAGCCCGAGTTGGCGAATCAAGGCAATTTGAAGCTCCGTGTCGTTGAGCGGAGAGAGCGGGCTGCCGAACGTCTCGATGAGCAAATGGCGCTCTGGGTCGAGGGTGGGGGCCGGTCGGGCTGCCAGGATCTCGGAAGCTAGGGGGACCAGCGCACCTTCCATGCGCGCGGCCAGCAGCGGAGCCACCGCGTGGCAAAGACGGAGCAGTGGCGGATGAATATGGGCCCCGGGAACCAAGCTGCGGAGCAGCTCGGTGTCGGAATCCCCCGTTTCGACCGGCTTCCAGTACTCGTACTGCGCAGAGAAAGCGGCCATCCAGAGCAGCGCAAACGTCGTTTTACCGGCGTTGGTATCGGTTCCAAGAACGACAAAATCGGTCATATGCCACCAACAGTCAGCGGCGGGAGAACCACGTGATGCGCCGAACAGCCGCTAATTCGAGTCCTTGATCGCCTCGGCGACCGCGGCAGCAGCGGCGGCCAGCGTCACTTGGGGATGATCGGCGTGAATCGAAATCCGCAAGCGTGCCGAACCGGGCGGTACGCTGGGGGGACGAATGGCCCGAATGTCCCAGCCTTCCTGCTGCAACCGGTTTGCGGCCTGCACCGCTCGACGGTCTTCTCCCCGCACAACAGGGACGATGTAATGGCTGCCCAGAGCCGGAATCCCGTGGCGGGCCAGTTCACTGCGGAAGATCGCTGCCGCTTCGTGCAGCGATTGGCGACCGGCATGATCGGCCTGCACGCGCCTCAACGTATCGAGCCACCACGCACCCACGGCCCCGGGGAGCGCGGTGGTGAACATGAAATGGCGGCAGCGGTTGATCAGCAGATTCTTCAGCAGAGCCGAACCACAGATGTATGCCCCGGCAACCCCCAGGGCCTTGCCGCCGGTATGGACGCTTGCCAAGATCCGCGCCCGCAGACCGGCGGCATCGATCACGCCCGCGCCTTCCCGGCCGAAACAGCCGGTGCTGTGCGCTTCGTCCACGATTACCCATGCCCCGTACCGCTCCGCAAGCCGCACTAGCTCGTCTAACGGTGCCGTGTCTCCATCCATTCCGAAGAGCGATTCCGTCACTACGAACCGTTGCCGTGGCCCGGGGGACGTCTTCATGGCGGCCTGCAAGCCCGCTTCGAGATGGTTCAGATCCAGGTGACGGTAGACAAACCGCTCGGCGCCGGCCAAACGAAGACCATCGATGATCGACGCATGATTGAAGGCATCGGAAGCGACCCAGTCGTGCGGCTCGATAGCCGTCGACAGCAGCCCCTCGTTGGCAGCGTAGCCGGAGGTCATCACCAGGGCCGCCTCGGCTCCATGCCATCGGGCCAGGGCCGATTCTACCTCCTCCCAAATGGCCTGGTGCCCTCGCAAGAGCCGGGATGCCATTCCACTTCGCAACGATGCATTTGCGGAATCCGTCCCTGAAGATGCGGAACTTGCACCGTAGCCAAGGTAATCGTTGGAGCTGAAATCGATCCCACGGGGAAGGCTCAGCTCGCGAACGCGTCCTTCGCTTCGGAGGCGATCCAGGAGGGCGGACCAGCGGCCGTGGAGACTCATGCATTACCTGCGGCGAGCGGTACTCCCAGAGCGCGGAACAGCTCGGCGTCCTCGTCGGCGGCGACATTGGCCGTCGTCAGCAATTTTTCCCCAAAGAAGATGGAGTTCGCGCCCGCCAGAAAACAGAGCACCTGCAACTCTCGGCTCATCCGATTGCGTCCCGCGCTGAGCCGTACCCGGGCGCGCGGAAATGCGATACGGGTGGTGGCGACGAAGCGAACCAGCTGGAACGCATCGACCGGGACGGCATCTTGCATCGGCGTGCCCGGAACCGGTACTAAACAGTTAATCGGGATACTTTCCGGCGGCGGGTCGAGATTCGTCAGCTCTGAGAGGAGCAGCAGCCGGTCGTCTTCAGTCTCTCCCATGCCGAGGATGCCGCCGCAACAGACGGCAATGCCGGCCCGTTGCACCGCGGCCAACGTGGCGAGCCGATCATCGTAGGTCCGTGTCGAGACCACGTGCCGATAGTACCGGCGGGAGGTATCGAGATTGTGGTTGTAGGCGGTCAGTCCGGCGTCGTGAAGTCGCTCGGCCTGTTCGTCGGTAAGCATGCCAAGGGTAACGCACGCTTCCATGCCCAGGTTCCGAACGGCGCGGACCATTTCGAGTACCCGATCGAACGGGTGGCCGTCGCGGGGTCCCCGCCAGGCGGTGCCCATGCAGAAACGATTCGCGCCCAACTCCTTGGCCCGGCGTGCTTGCTGCTCAACTTCCGCGACACTGAGCAGGGGCGTTGCCTTGACCGCGGTCGGGTAGGAAGCGCTCTGAGCACAGTAGCCACAGTCTTCGGGGCAGCCGCCGGTTTTGATGCTCAAGAGGGCACACCGCTGGATATCGCGAAGGTCATGGTGCGCGCGATGAACCTCGACGGCACGAAAAATCAGCTCGGGCAACGGGAGGTCATACACCGCCTTCAATTGTTCAAGCGTTTGCATGGTTGTAGGTATAAGGGTTCGGGGTGCCGGAGTCGAGAGCTGGATCGCTTCGTTCAGCGGCGGTTGGCCGAACTGCCGCCAAGTGGCGTGAGCGCAGCCGCGGCGGCCTGGCGCCACATGGCTGCCAAATCGTGCTTATCGAGCCGGTCGCAAACGTTCGCCAATCGGTTGCGCATGGTCACATCCCAGGGCCGTTCTGCAACTGCCTCGTTCAAGCTCGTGAGTTCCGCCAAGTATTCCTGGGTCTGCTTGCACAGCCGTTCTTGCTCGGCCGCGTCGCTTGACCGACCCAGCATTTGGTACGCCTGGGCCAATTGGTATCGGCTCTGGTAATCATGGCGATCGTGCTGGACCGCTTCTTCGAGCAATGTCGCTGCCTTCTGTGGCTCATTGTCGCTCAGGTACAACTTGGCCCGTAGCCGGAGCGCTTCGGGAACGTGTGGCTGCTTGGAGAGGAGACTGTCCAGGAGCTGTTTCGCTTCGGAGGCGCGGCCCAGTCCCCAGAGACATTCCGCACGACAGGCCAGCATCATCAGCTTGGCGGAGACCGCAGCGGGACATTGCTCCAGAATGGCCAACGCCCTGGCATAATCCTTTTGCAGTGTCAATACCTCGGCCAATCCTTCCTGGACTTCGTCGGCTTGCTGGCTGGATAGCTCTCGCTGGGAAGCCTCCCGATACGCTTCCAAGGCCGAGGCGTACTGCCCCAGATCCTTGTAAATCACCGCCATGAACCAGAACGGGTATCCCTTGTGCGGCTCCAGGCGGGCACACTCTTTGGCATGGTGCACGGCGAGCGTCAAGGCCCCCTGATCGTAGTAGATGGCAGCCAGGCCGCGGTGCGCGTCGAGGTGGTCGGGTTGCTTGGACACGACGTAACGCAGGAGCTGCTCCGCTTCCCACAGGCGTTTCACCGACAGGAAAGCCAATCCATAGATGGCCGAGGCCTCGACGCGGAGATCGCTTTCGTCCTGGATCCGCTGGAACTCGTGGATGGCCTGGTCGAACTGATGCTCACGCAGGAAGGCTTCACCCCGGAGCAGATGAGCGTAATCGGAATGACCGTCGGCTTCCAGGGATTCGGCCAACCGATCGGCCTTGTCCGGCCGGCCGTGCCGCAGCGCTTCCTGGCCCTGACGCAGCCGATACAGGGGGCGCGTGGTGCGATACCACCAGGCGCTGACTCCCGCCGCCGCTCCCAAGCCAACGATCAGAGTCAGGGTCGCAACCCAAGCACGTCGATATCCGTGCATCGATTTCCTCGACCGGTCGCTCCCGATCCACAAACTGTACAAACGCATCGGAACAAGTATGCTAGCAGACCGCAGCCAGAGCGGACAAGGAGACAAGGCGAGAGGGAGCAACTACGATTTCTTCTGCCGGATGGTCCAGGATTCACGATAGTTAGTCATGACCACGACCATGCGGAGAATTTCACCATAGGTCGCGTACACCGCAGCCGCCGGTTTCTGGTCGAGATGGCCACATTTCACGGCGAACTCGAGCCAGCCTTGGGTCTCAGCAGCCTGCGTCTCCGCATCGGAAAGCTCCACAATGAAAGCTGCTGTGTAGCGATGTTTGCGCCAAGCCTCCGCCAAATTTGCACACACGGAGCGAGAGGACCGTCGAATCTGGTCGGTGAGCGCCTATGTCTCCCCCTTGGGAAGCATTGGGAACACCCAATCCGTTGCATCGCTGCTTCAAAAGCCTTGCCATAGACTTGTAGATCGAAG
>Ga0070734_10002285_pt1 | contig 23845 bp, 13 predicted proteins | sample Coa_R1_8_FD_66444 | JGI IMG/M metagenome (GOLD analysis project Ga0070734, IMG submission 66444) | Surface soil microbial communities from Centralia Pennsylvania, which are recovering from an underground coalmine fire - Coalmine... | ecosystem: Environmental > Terrestrial > Soil > Unclassified ...
CAGCGCCACGATTCCGATTTGCGCAAAATCCAGCACTCCCAGCCAGTTGATTCCGCCTCTCTCTTCGGCCGGTCGCGGAAACAGCATCATCACGACAGGGATAACCCAGAGAATAAATAAGACGTCAGAAGGCCAAGGTGTCTCGGCGGGAAGGTGGAGAAGGTTCTTGCAGTAAGTCTCCAACAACTGTGCCACGGTGGCGATCGAGAGGGCGCCGGCGAGCAGGCTCCACAGTTGCCGCAAATACCCTTGCGAACGCAGTGCGGAGTTAATGCAACAGAACGCCGCCCAAAACACGATTCCAGTCTGCGAGAGATCTGAAATCAGGCGGCTTGCCGCGGGGGAGCGAAGCGACAATGCGGTCAGCAACAGAACTGCGGCGAGTGCCGCCGCAACCGCGAGGGCAAATCTGGAGAACCTGCCAGAGGGAAGCAAAAGCGGCCTCGCAAACTTGTCGGTAGTGTATGCTGACTCACCTTTGTGGACAACAGCAGTGCGACTTATCCTTCACCCAAGTCGCAAGAACACGCACAACGCGCGAGCGCCGCGAAATAAGCGATGGTTTGTTTTGAGTGGAGAGACTTTGGGGTGGGAGACGGGATTTGAACCCGCGACATTCGGTGCCACAGACCGACGCTCTACCAGCTGAGCTACTCCCACCGCACCAGGGCAGTTTATCACGCACCTCGCCGTGCTGAAAACCTGTCAATTTGCCCGAAAAGGCCTTAGCTAAGTGGAAACCTCCCGCCCAGAACCCAGTTTAGGCACCGAACCCACTTGCTACACTAGTCCTCGGAAATTGCGCCCCGCGCATGAGCCCCCATGAAACCGACCGCCGCCACTTCGAGCGGCAAATTGTTTTTGCGCGCCCGATCATCATCATTCTGGCGCTCCTAGCGGTTTTTGAGCTCGCTCCATCGCGCGAAGCCGCCCATTCCGTCACATTCCTCGTGGTTTACCTGATCTTTTCCATCATCGTCATTCTTTTCGAAGACTTCTTACAAGAGCGCGACTGGCATCTTCCGCTCGTCTGCGACCTCCTCGCACTCGGCTTTTTCATCTACCTGTGCCCGGCCAATGTCCCCATTTGGTTTCCGTACCTCTTCATTTGTTATGCCGCAGGTTCCCGTTGGGGCTTCCAATTCGCTGTCCCGATCGCGGGGCTCATTTCTCTCAGCATTGTGCTGGTCGCCGCCGCGCGGACGGACATTCAATGGCCCCGCGTCGTTTCCTGGCTTGCTGCTACGGTCGCCACATTTGCTGCCGGGGCAGGCGTCGCCTTCCTGGGTGAACGCAGCCGCATCTTCGCCTCGCAAAATGAGTTTCTTTCTCATATCACCGCCACCATGCAGGTCGATCAGGGCCTTGCCGAATCTCTTCGCCTGATGCTCACCGAGCTCGCTATCTCATTTCATTCACCCGAAGCGATGCTGGTCTATCGCGACGCCGATCTCGAACGCATCTTTGTCTGGCGCCTGAGGACGGGCGAAAATGAGCGAATAACTCCCGAAAGCCTTCCCCTTGCGCGTTCGGACGGCTTTCTCCTCGATGATATGGACGCCACTCTGTGTTGGAACTCCATGGAGGGTCCCGGCAACGGCTTCGGTTGGGATCGTCGCGACGGTCACATGCTGAAAATCCTTCCTCGCCTGCCCGGTCCCACGCAGCAGCAATTCGGCGTGCGTTCCTTCATTTCCGTGGCCTTCGATCAAGGCGAGCGCCCCGTCGGCCGACTTTTTCTTTTAAATGGAAAGTCCGATGAAAAGCTCTATACGAAGGACGATCTCTCCTGGCTCGAGCGTGTGGCGCGCCACATCGGCCCCTCTTTGGAAAATCTCTTTTTGCTTCGCCACCTACGCGCTCGCGCCATTGAAGCCGAACGATCCCGCATCTCTCGCGATCTTCACGACGGGATCCTCCAGACTTTGCTCAGCATCGAGATCCAGCTCGACGTGTTGCGCCGTCGCATCGCTTCCGGCACCGCAAGCGATGCCATCTCCAGCGGCGTCACGTCGCTCCAGCAAACCGTCAAAAACGAATCCGCCGAGCTCCGCAGCTTCGTCACAGACCTTCGTCCCATTCGCGTCCAATCCGCGGACCTTGTCGACCTCATGCGTGGTTTTGCCGAACGTTTTCGCAATGAATCTCCACTGGCGCTCGATTTGCTCATCGATTCCGCCGATTTGCGCGCTCCAGACCGCGTTTGCCGCGAGCTTTTCCAGATTTACCGTGAAGCACTCAACAATATAAAAAAGCATGCTAAGGCCACCCATGTCGTGGTAAAACTTTCGCAGGACGACAGCAGGCTGCTTTTAGTTGTAGACGACAACGGTGAAGGTTTCAGCTTTGCGGGCCGCTTCACCGGCGATGAACTGGACCGTCTGCGGCTTGGTCCCATTTCCATTAAGGAGCGCACGCGAACCGTGAACGGGGTTCTGACCGTGGAGTCGAACCCGGGGCATGGGGCGCGTCTGACGATCGAAGTTCCGCTTGGATGACGAATTTTGGGGCCTGCACTAACAAGCCCCGATTTGATAGGGGTTCGGGGTTGTTTTGAAAAACACTGACTGAGAATATGGCGAAGACCAAACAACAAATTCGAATTCTCATGGCCGACGACCACGCGATTTTTCGCGACGGCCTTCGCAAGCTCATCGATGGCGACGAGGACATCACCATCGTTGGCGAAGCGCAAAACGGCGCCGAATGCATCAAGCTGCTCGCGAAGCTCAAACCCGACATTCTTTTGCTCGACCTCAGAATGCCGGAAAAGGACGGTCTCGCCGTCCTCGAGGAAGTTAATTTCGATACGATTCCCACGCGCGTTATTGTCCTTACCGCTGCGGAAGACGATCGCGATGTCGTTCGCGCCATGCGCCTGGGTGCCCGCGGTGTCGTGCTCAAACAATCCGCCACCGACCTTCTTGTGAAAAGCATTCATCGCGTCCACGCCGGTGAAATTTGGCTCGACAATCGCATGACGGCCGAAGTCATGAAAGCGTTTGCCAAATCCTCCGAGTCCGGCCCGCGTCGAGAAAAGCCGCTCTTGAGTGATCGCGAAAAAGAAATCGTTCAGCTCGTTGCCCAGGGCTTCCGCAACAAGGAAATCGGCGAGAAACTCTTCATCTCCGAGCAGACCGTGAAGAACCACCTCCACAATATCTTTGACAAGCTCGGCGTTTCGGACCGCCTCGAACTCGCTCTCTACGCCATTCATCACCGGCTAATCGATCACGCGTCGTAGCTCGGTCCGGGCGAGACAAATTGTAATTATTCTTATTTTACGTACCCGACGCATAACCTGTACTTTCGCCCTGTTCTTCCCAGGAAAATATGCTTTGCGTACTAGCGACGGCCGGCGCTGTCGTCGCTATAATTTTCCCACTGGGATTCTGTTCCCGTTTTCGCCGCGCTGGATATCCTCTCAGTCCAGGGCCGGTAAGTGTTGGCAAGACGCATGATGCCCGATTCCACGATGTCTGTCGGCGGTTCCGTTCCGCCTCTTTCGCACCCATCGAAACGTCTCTGGGTGCTCCTTACCATTCTGCTTTGCGTTTATCAGGCCGCAGCGGTTCTAACTTGGGGCACGCGAAACCCCGGTCCCCCTCTCGTGACAACCGGCAATCTGCTTTTTAGCGCCCTGTCTTTTTATCTGATCGTTCAGGCTGCTCGCCGTTCCAGATATCTCGCGCGCTATTTTTGGTATATGGCGGCGCTCTCGTTTGTTTTCTTCAGCATTTCAGAATTCTGCAATCTGTATGTCGAGCTGATTCACGCCTCTCCGGATGTCGCCAATCTCGCCGATCTCCTCTCCGTATTCTGGTTCTGTCCCACGAGCCTGGTCCTTTTCCTCGAACCGGACTTTGAACCGCGGCGCTTCGATCGTCTTCACATACTGGATTTCATCCAGGTCAATCTCCTTTGGGTCGTCATCTACTTTTTCTTCACCTACATGCCTACCCACGCGGCGACCGGATCGACCCTCGAGCACAGTTGGCTGCGCGCAACCTGGGTCGGCTCGCTTATGTACGACGGTTCCATGGCCGTCATTTTCCTTCTCCGCGCCGCCCTTACAAATTCGCGTGTGGTCCGCGCGCTCTTCGGCCGCATCGGCCTCTTTTTGATTTGCGCCGCTATCGGAGATTTCTACTACAACTATCTCGGCGCCACGCTTCAGACCGGTTCTTGGTTCGAATTCATCTGGACGACGCTCAGCGTCATACCAATCATCATCGCTGGCACTTGGGATCAGGAAAAGGTCGAACAATCGCGTCCGCGGCCTCTCTGGAGCGATCTCGTCGGTAATCGTCTCTTCCCGATTCTCTTCGCATTTCTTGTGCTTATCCTGTCCATGTACATCGTCCGCGAACGCACCACTTTCGCTCTGGTGATTGTCGCCATCTCTTTCTGCTGCTCCAGCTTGCGCCAGGTCATCATTCAGCAGCGCCAGCACCGCGTTCAATTGGACCTTCAGGGAGAAATACTCCGTCGCCAGCGCGTCGAGCAGCTGCTTCGCCAGAACGAAGAACATCTCGAGGAACTCGTTGCCGAGCGCACGGTCAACCTGGAAGAATCCCGACACCAACTTCGCCAGGCGCAAAAAATGGAAGCGATCGGACGCCTGGCCGGCGGCATCGCGCACGACTTCAACAATTTGCTGACGGTCATTCGTGGCTACAGCCGTCTGCTCCTTGATCGCAAACCGGCCCAGGAGTTTCGCGGCGGTCTCGAACGCATCGACGAGGCTGCCGATCGCGCCGCGTCGCTCACTGGCCAGTTGCTCGCCTTCAGCCGCCGCCAGGTCCTGCAGCCCAAGGTCTTCAATCTCAACGCCCTGATTCAAAATCTTGAAAAGATGCTCCGCCGCCTAATCAGCGAAGACATCGAAATGCGCACGGTCCTTGCCGCGGACCTGGGCTCGGTTCGAGCCGACCGCACGCAAATCGAACAAGTTGTCATGAACCTCGTTGTCAACGCGCGGGACGCCATGCCAAATGGCGGCAAACTCACTCTCGAAACATCGAACGTTCATCTCGACGAAGCGTACGCTTCGCGCCACCAGACTGTGCAGCCCGGCGACTATGTCTACTTTTGTGTTTCTGACACTGGCGTCGGCATCAGCAAGGAAAATCTTCCGCGCGTTTTCGAACCCTTTTTCACGACCAAAGAACTTGGCAAAGGCACCGGTCTTGGCTTGTCCACTGTTTACGGCATCATCAAACAGAGCGGCGGCAACATTTGGGTCTACAGCGAACCCGGGCGCGGCACTGCCTTCAAAATTTACCTTCCGCGCGTAAACGCAACTGCGGAACCCTTCACGCAGGAACACCCGCACGTTTCCAATCTCCGCGGCGCGGAAACAATTCTTCTCGTCGAAGATGACGAACAAGTGCGCGAGCTCGCAAGGGAAGCGTTGTCTGCTTCCGGCTACTCCGTCCTCGTAGCCGAAACTCCGCTCGCTGCTCTGGATCTCTGCCGTACACACTCTGCTGCCATCGACTTGCTTCTGACCGACGTCGTTATGCCCGGTCTCGGTGGACGGGATCTCGCCAAACAAGCTTGCGCGGTCCGCCCCGATTTGCGGGTCCTTTATATGTCAGGCTACACCCCGCAAGCCATTCTGCATCACGGCGAACTCGATGCAAACACCTTCTTCATTCAGAAGCCGTTCACGCCTGCGCAACTCGCCACAAAGATCCGTGAAGTCCTCGAAAACTCGCTTGTCGCGCAGCACAATCTCCCTTCCGCTTAGCCGTCAGCTCCTGTCTCTTCAAGCGCAGCACCTGCCTATTGAGTTATCGCTCTTTGTGGTAAGCTTCCGCCTCTTTATGACTTTGTACCGGCGTGAGCTTCGCAACTGGTGTGCGGCTCCAACCGCGTTCCTATTACGAACTTAAAGTCGGCGCAAAAAAACGGTACTGCGGCGGCGTACCCATCAGGTCCAGGTCAAACATGCGCAAACAAGCCTTTCGCCTCTGTCGAGGAATTCTCGCAGGTCTATTTCAACTCGCGTTGCTCGTATCTGCGGCAACGTCCCAGCAGCCTTCGCCGCCGCAATCTTCTGACAAAGTCTCGTCGCCGTCAGTTCCGGTCACAGCTCCGGCCACATCTCAGGTTTCTCCCGCGCTCTCCGTAAAAAAATCGGCGGCAGATTCCACGACCACTGACGCCAAGCGCGAAGACGCCGGCCTCGTCCGCAAACGCGCGGAATGGTTTTACAAGCAGCGCGCTTCTGTCGCAGGACGCATTCCAGGCGGCGCCTATCAGCGCGCCTTTCAACATTTGCAGCGCATGTTGCAAGCGGAAGGAAAGTTGATGCGCCTTCCCGATGGCTCGTTCGCCGAAGTCGCCGCGCCATTGCCACTAGCGTCCGCTGCCGCGGTCACATCTACATGGACAACCTTCGGCCCGGCCCCGGCAACAGGCGGCGAATTTTCTCCTGTCTCTGGGCGCGTCATGACCATCGCCGTCGACCCCAGCGACACTACGGGAAACACGGTTCTTCTCGGCGGAGCCATGGGAGGCATCTGGCGGAGTACCGATGCGGGCGCAACCTGGACCGCCGTCGGCGACCAAAACGCCTCGCTTGCCATGGGCGCGATTGCTTTCGCTCCTTCGAGTGCAGGCACTGTTTATGCGGGCACTGGCGAACAATCCTTGGGATTCGACACGTACTACGGCGCCGGCGTTTTGAAGTCCACCAACCACGGACAAACCTGGACGCAAACCTGCACCATCCCCGGTCCAGCGTGTCCCTTCATCGGTCCCTACAACGATGGCCAGGCGCCAGGTTTCGGTTTCCTCGATTTCGGTGGCGCGCACATCAGCTATCTCAGCGTGAATCCCAGCAATCCCAATATGGTCTTGGCTGGCGTTCAGATTATTTTGGAAGGTCCTAAAGAAGGTGTCTATTGCACGGACAATGGTGGTTCCACCTGGACCAATATTCTCGCTGACGAAGAATCCACTTTCGTCGGATTTGCCTCGCCAACCGTCGCCTACGCCGCGTTCGGAAATATATTTGGCAGCGGCACAGGAGCGCCAAACGGCAACGGCATCTACAAGGCCACATCCATTGGCGCAACTTGCTCTACCGTCAAATTTACGCGGCTGACCTCCGCCACGCTTCCTGCGCAGTCCACCATGGGGCGCATTGACCTCGGCATAGCTCCCAGCGATTCGACCGGCAATACCGTCTATGCATCCATCGCCGATTCGTCGACTGGCTCCGGCACCAATCTCGGTGTCTTCCTGACGACCAACGGCGGCACGACCTGGACAAAGACATCCGCTCCTGATGTTTGCCAGCAGCAATGCTGGTACGACAACGTCGTAAAAGTCGATCCCACGCAACCTGGAACAGCTTTCTTCGCCGGCAGCGCGGTCACAGACAACCTCGGCAATCCCGCCTGGGTTGTCCGCACCACGAACAACGGCGGATCCTGGTCATCCATAATTCCCAATCTGCCGTCGGGAAGCGCGGGATTGCCCCACGTCGACAATCATGCGATCGCGCTCTTCCGGCTCCCGAACGGAAAAGTCCGCCTCTATCTCGGCAATGACGGCGGCATCTGGCGCACTGACGACGCCGAAGCCGGTTCCATCCAATGGATCAATCTCAACAATCCCTCTTTGTCCATCACGCAGTTCTATCCGACGGTCTCCCTGCCCGTTTCGAATCCCAGTGCCGCGTTCGGCGGAACTCAGGACAACGGCAGCCTCGTCTACCAGGGTGGCGTTTCGTGGATCGACGACCAACAATGCGGAGATGGCGGCTCCACCGCTGTCGATTTTCAAATCCCCAGCACGATTTACGTTGGTTGCGTCACGGGTGCGCAGGTTAACGCATCGTTTCAGAACGGCGCCATTGGAACGTTCTCGCCCGCCGTCAATGGCATCAACACTTCCGACGTATCGAGTTTTGTCCCGCCCCTGACGACGGATCCCAACACACCGAACGTTCTCTATTTCGGCACCACGAAAATCTATCAATCGCTCGATGCGGGAACCACATGGACGCCAATCTCGAACGATTTGGTCAGCACTGGCGGCGGCCAGTGGCTGACCACTCTGGCCGTCGCTCCCGGCAATCCCAATGTTGTGTATGCGGGTTCCAACACCGGCTTCTCGTTTTCCGCCACGAATGTTTCCGTTACGGCTCCCACGTTTGTTGGATTTTCACAGATAAATGCTGCAGGCCTGCCGCCGCGTCAAGTCAATGCCATTGCTGTGTCTCCGTCCGACCCGACTGGCATGACCGCGTACGAAGCTTTTTCCGGCTTCGCATTCGTCGGCGCCGATCCGTTCGGGAACTCCATCAACGATCCGCTCGGGCACATATTCAAGACCGTCAACGGTGGCACCAGTTGGGTCGACGTCAGTTGTTCAAAAACAAATTGCTCCGCGCCTGCGGGCACCGATCTTCCAAACGTCCCCGTCAACGATGTAGTCGTGGATCCGGACCTCCCCAACACTCTGTATGCCGCTACCGATCTCGGCGTCTTCGTCGGCGACTGCACCGCCACACCTTGCACCTGGACGACACTCGGCACTGGCCTGCCCCGCGTCGCCGTACTTTCTTTGCGCTTGCACGAAGCTTCGCGCACGCTCCTTGCCGGAACCCACGGCCGCGGCGCCTGGACCATCGTCTTGAACAATTTCACGTTTTCCGGCCCGCACGTCGCTTCGATTTCTCCCGTTTCCGCGAACGCTGGTGGCACTACGTTTACTCTCACCGTAAATGGTTCCAGCCTGACCGGCGGCGCAATTCAATGGAATGGCGCCACGACTGGTGTCACCACGGCGCCTGTCTCTGACACGCAACTTACTGCCACGATCGCCGCATCGTTACTCACCGCTGCCGGCACAACGCCCATCACGGTAAAAGTCGGATCTCAAATCAGCAATTCGTTGCCATTCGCAATTCTCGCTGCGACTCCCAAAATCACGAGCATCGTTCCTCCCAGCACACCCGTTCAGACTCCCACTCCCGCGACCAACGTCGTAATTCAAATCAACGGCACTGGCTTCTCTAGTTCCGCAAGAGTCTTCTTCAATGGCGCGCAAAACGGAATCACCGTCGCTGCACCGACCTCGTCCTGTCCGCTCCCTACTTGCCTCAAGGCAACTCTGCCCGCGAACTTGCTCGGCCCATTCGGCAGCACGAACGACATCGTCGTTTCCAACTTGCCCCCCGGCGGCGGCAAATCCGCTCCTCAGCCGTTCCGTGTCGCGGCCGCTCCGCCTCCCAACGACAACTTCGCGAGCGCCATTAACGTCACGCAATTCAGCTTTAGCGATACTCAAGATTCTTCCGGAGCAACGACTGAGTCTTCGGACCCTGTTCCCTCGTGTGTCACGCAATTCCCAACCACCAACACCGGCAACAACGGCGGCCATCCCAACGGTGCCTACAACACCATCTGGTACAAGTTCACTCCTCCGTTTTCTGCGAATCTTAATCTTGATACGCAGGGAAGTTCGTACGACACGGTTCTTTCCATTTGGACGGGATCGCAGGGCAGCCTCACTCAAGTTGCCTGCAACGACGACATCAGTTCCGGCGTTGTCATTCAATCGCAGTTGCAAAATGTTGCACTGACCGCGGGTACTACCTACTACATCATGATCAGCTCCTTCGGTCCTCCGGACCCTAATCCCATCGCCCTCGGCGGTGCAACGTCCTTTCATTTTTACTTTACTGGGGTCTACCCGGCACCGACTCTCACGTCACTTTCGCCAACCAGCGCTAAGTCCGGTGATCCCGATGTCGCTCTCACACTAAACGGATCAAATTTCTTCAACGGTGCGACTGTTCAGTTTGTCGATGCAACGACCTTCTTTGGAAGCCCTCTCGCAACCACTTTTGTCAATTCCACACAACTCACAGCTATCATTCCAGCCGCGAGCATCGCGCTTCCTGGCTCTTTCCTCGTCTACGTGAGTAATCCCAATCCGAACACCGGCGCGGCGGCTTCCTTGCCGTTCACAGTCAACCTTGGCGTTTATCCGGTTCCCACTTTGAACTATATGTTTCCCACCACCGTCGTTGCGGGCACTCTACCTTTCTTTCTCACAGTCGGTGGCACAAACTTCGCTCCCGGCGCCGCTGTCACCTTCAACGGGGTAAGCAAAGCTACGACTCTCAATAGCACTCAAAACGCGTTCGCCACGATTTCCACGGCGGATATCGCCACAGCTGGCACTGTCCAAGTTACCGTCACAAATCCAGCTCCTGGAGGTGGCCCATCTGCCCCTATGTCCTTTGTCATCACGCAGCCGACCGTCGTGCCGACCATCACTTCCGTTAATCCAACTTCTTTGCTCGCTGCCACCCCAACGAACATCACAGTCACGGGCACAGGATTTCTGCCCGGAGCCGCAGTTAACGCGAACGGCGGTACATATTGGAATGCGACTGTGGTGAGTTCAACCCAGCTATCTGTGTCTGGTTTTTCTTTGCCCTCGATCGGTACTTTTTCGATTAACGTCGTTGACCCTCCGCCAGCAGGCATGTCTGCGCCATTCAACATCACCGCAACGCAACCGCCAGCCCCCGTCATTACTTCTCTCAGCCCGGCCAGTGGCCAGAGCGGGACTGATGCCTTCGTTACAATCAACGGAACCGGATTCCTGCCGGGTGCCAGCCTGTTGTTCAATGGCGCGCCGAGTACAAATGTTGCGTTCATTTCGACCACTCAACTGGCTACAAACCTGTTCCTCAATGGTGTTCCTGCCGGCACTTACCCTCTGATTATCGTCGACCCTGCCATCGCCGGAAATTCTGCCCCATTTACGTTCACGGTCACCCCACCGCCCGATTTTTCCTTTACCGCTTCAGGGACGACAACCGAAACGGTAAATGCCGGAACAACCGCCGTTTTCACGAACGCCGTTACGGTGTCACCCGGGACCGGATTCACCTCCAACGTAAACCTGTCCTGCTCGATCGTTGCTCGAGATACGAGCTGTTCCGTCAATCCGCTTACGCTCACCAGCGGCTCCGCCACCGTCACCGTCACTACCACCGCCCGCGGCCTCATGCCGCCCACCATCCGGCCACCGTTTTACTACCGTCCATTTCCGATCTACGTTTTCTCCCTCATCGCACTTCTCGCGGCGATCCTTTTCGCGCTGCGCGCTCGCCGCTTCCGCCTCGCTTTTGCCATTCCCGCTGCGGCAATCGCACTTTTCCTCGTCCTTCATTCCGCCGGTTGCGGTGGCGGCAGTTCCACGCCACCACCACCACCTCCGCCCCCAACGGGCACTCCGGCCGGCTCCTACGCCATCACCGTCACCGCCACATCCGGCACCTTGTCCCACACCACGACGCTCACCCTCGTCGTCAACTAGTTCCTCCGCGCAGGGCACTGGACGGCTACTCATTCGCCGTCCAGCCCCGCCGCGGTCTTGGCTCGCCCAATTTCCGATTCTTTTCTTCCAACTTTTCCTCTATCCTCTGAAACGCCCTCTCTCCATTCTTCACTATCCTTCAAACCTGAATCCTGGGAGTCCCTATGTCCATCGGCACAGACAACCTCAAGCACATCGTCGTTCTCATGATGGAGAACCGCTCTTTCGACCATATGCTCGGCTTCGCCGCCACTCCCACCTGGCAGATCGACGGCCTCTCCGGCAACGAAAAAAATCGCGACTCCACCGGCGAATTCGCCCAAATCACCAATGACGCAGCCTACTCCGGCGATTTCACGCCCGATCCCGGCCACGCCCTCTTCGACACGCTCACCCAGCTCTACGGCGACGCCGCGACTCCCGTCAATCAAAACCCAACCATGAACGGCTTTGTCGTCAGCTACGAAGGCAAAACTCACAATTCAAACAACGCCCATCGCATCATGAAGTGCTTTAAGCCCGAAAAAGTTCCCGTCCTCACGCAGCTCGCTCGCCAGTTTGCCGTCTGCGATCGCTGGTTCTCTTCGATCCCCGGCCCCACGTTTCCCAATCGCGCTTTCGCTCACGGCAGCACTTCCATCGGCCGCGTCGACATGGGCGTCGATTGGCTCGGCATGTCCAAAACCATCTACGAACTCCTCGCCGAGAACAACGTCGACGCGCGCATCTACTATCACGACTCCACAATGGCCATGACCTTCAAAGGCCTCATGAACCAGGGCAAGTATTTCAGCCTCTTCGACGACTTCCTCTCCGACTGCAAAAAAAATAAGCTCCCCGCCTACAGCTTCATCGAGCCGCGCTACGCCAACGGCCAGGATCCCGTCGACAACACTTTCTTCTCCGCCAGCGACCAGCATCCCGACCACAACGTCGAGCAGGGCGAAATTCTCATCCGCGACACCTTCAACGCCATCTGGAACAATCAGCAGCTTCGCGAATCCACGATTCTCGTCATCGTTTACGACGAGCACGGCGGCCTTTACGATCACGTTCCTCCTCCGCCCGCCGTCAATCCCGATAACAAAAATTGGGCCGGCGATCCCAACTCCCTCGATCCCGCCTTTGATTTCACGCGTCTCGGCGTCCGTGTTCCCGCCGTCATCATCTCGCCGTACATCGAGGCCGGCACAATTGACCACACGCAGTACGATCACAGCTCCATCATTGCCACCGCTTGCAAACTCTTGCTCAAAAATGTTCCGAACGCATCCCTCACCAATCGTGATCGCAACGCGAAAACGTTCGAGGCTAATCTCACTCGCACGCAAGCCCGCACCGAAGCAATTCCGATCTCATTAACCGCTTTGCCCGCCGCCTCTATCGTCGCGCAGGGCCAGGCTCATCTCGACGCCGCTCACCTGAACGCCGACATCAACGATCACCTCGCCGCTCACGTCGAAATGGCCTCCCACCTTGAACAGACGCTGCTTCCGCAATCCCAGCAGTCCGGCATCGACCCCGCCGACATTCGCTCTGAAAAACAAGCCTCCGATTTTCTCCTCGGCGTCCAGTCCAAGCTTCTCGCTCAGGCCAATCAACCGCCCAGTGCCGCCGGCGCTGGCAGTGGAACTGGAAACTAAAAAGGACCAGCCATGAACTTTCGTCCCCGCGCCGCCCAATTGTTCGTCCGATTCTTTTTCATCTTCGCGCTCTTTGCGATGGCCACTCCCCGCGTCTTCGCGCAAATCGCCGCCAGCAGTCCTCCCACAAATCCTCCCATGTGGCAAGGCGACAAAACGGTCACGGACACCGACGACTGGACAAACTGGAAGAAAAATTGCCACGACATGACCAAGGACTTCGGCAAGGACACGTTTCTCTCCTGTGCCACAAGTGCGTTCCGTTCCCGTCCGTTCCATTTCCTTGCGCAGAGCATCGTTCCCGGTAGTGGTGTCGGTGGCGGCGGCTACTACGGCCGCGATCTCAACCGCGACATCTGGCAGAATCGCCTCGAACTCACTGGCGTCGTCACCATCCGTCAGTTCTGGTTCACCGAGGCAAAATTCACCGCGCGCCGTCCTCATTTTGGCGACTTTCACTCCGACGAAAATTTTGCTTTTCAGCTTTACGCCCACAACAAACAGATGCAGGATCTTCCGTTCTACGGTCTCGGCCCCAGCACCAATGTCCACAACGCCGTCCACTTCAGCCAGCGCGATACGCGTGTCGGTGGCCTCGTCGCCAGTCCGCTCACTTCCTGGCTCTCGACCAGCGCCACATTCGAAACGATTTTTCCCAGCGTCGGCAATGTCGATTCCACGAAAGTCATTTCCATCGGTCAGGCCTACACCGAACAAACCGCTCCCGGCCTCGCCTCGCAACCGACGTTCGTTCACCTCGAAGGTTTTCTCCGCCCCCATTTCTCGCTCGCTTCGAATCATCTTCAGTTCGACTATCGCTTCCGCTACGGCTATTTCCACGATACGGACACCGGTCACTATTCTTTCCGCCGCTTCGTCATGGATTTCGGCCATAGCCTCTATCCCGAATCCGAAAATGGCCATCGCCGTCTTGACAGTGTTCTCACCGCGCGCGTCCGCATCGCCATGTCGGACGCCAGCTCCACCAACGCCATTCCTTTTTATCTTCAGGAAACTGTCGGCGGCACCGACATCGACAATCAGCCAACGCTCCGCTCCTTCCGCGATTTTCGCTTCCGCGGTCCCAATTCGTTTCTCGTCCAAACGGAGTACGACCGTCGCATCGTCGGCCCCGTCGGCCTGCTCTTGTTTTACGATGCCGGAAAAGTCACCTTCGCCCGCAGCGATCTGAATTTTTCCAATCTCCACCAGGGTTTCGGCGGCGGCCTCTCCTTTTTTCTTGCCGGAAAAGTCGTCTTCCGAGCGTACGTCGGCCTCGGCGGCGGCGAAGGGCCTCATCCCTATTTCGGCGTGGCCAATTTCCTGTGATTACTCGAACTGTTTTGACTTGAACTCTCTGAAATGCCTTTAAATTTATTTTCCCGGTAGCTCGCGGCCCTCGTTCGACACACTTTCGTAGGAGGACTCCCAGTCATGTTCGGTTCCCAACTGCTCGACGTCGCCGTCGGAATGGTCTTCGTTTATCTCTTGCTCAGCCTCATCTGTTCGGCGGTCAACGAACTCATCGAGACCCGTCTCAGAAATCGCGCGTCCGATCTCGAATCGGGAATCAAGGAGCTTCTCGGCACGAACACCGGCCTCGTCGATAAGCTTTACGCTCACGGCCTCATTTTCAGCCTCTATCGCGGCACCTACGCCGAAGCTTCCAAAAACAACACTCTGCCTTCCTACATTCCGTCGCAGAATTTCGCCGCCGCCGTCGCGTCCATCCTCGGCCCCGGTGGTGCAAACATTCCCACCGCCGCCGACGTTCGCAACTCCATCAACATAATCGCCAACGAGCAGGTCAAATCCGCGCTCCTCACCATTCTCAATAATGCCCAGAATGATCTCGACAAGTTCCGCACCGGCCTCGAAGCATGGTTCAACTCCACCATGGATCGCGTCTCCGGCTGGTACAAGCGCCGCACTCACATCATCATCTTCGTGCTGGGTTTCGTCATCGCCGTCGCGCTCAACGTCGATTCCATCTCCATCGCGCAAAAACTCTGGACCAATCAGGCCACGCGCGATGCGCTCGTCGGCGCCGCTCAGGGCTATCTCGAAAAACACAAGCCTGCCCAGCCGGCGGACTCTTCCTCCACCACTCCGAAACCTGCCACTACCGACACGCAGGACGCTTCGAATCTCGATTTGGGGTTGCGCGGCGATATCGCGGAACTTCAAAAAACCAATCTCCCCATCGGCTGGCACAACGACACTCTCAACCAGTTCTGCAAGTATCCCTATCTCTGGCTTGTCGCTCTCGTCGGCTGGCTGCTCACTGCCTGCGCCGCGTCTCTCGGCGCGCCGTTCTGGTTCGATCTCCTCAGCAAGATCGTCGTTGTCCGCTCGTCTATCCGTCCGGGCGAAAAAAGTCCGCCCGCCACGCCGAAAGCTGGCGCGAACTGAACCGAACGCAGGTTTTTGGTGTTTCCGTTCGCTTATCCGGGTGGTGGACTATTTCTTTCCGCAACTCTCCGGAATCGTTTGCTCTTTCGTGATTAATTTCTCTCGATGATCGATTCCGCCCGACGCCGCCACTTCTCCCACATTCAATTGCCGCAAAAAGAAATTAATCCCTGCGTTGATCACCTGCGGCATCGAATAGCCCACTCCCACGGCCATGTCGATCGAAAGCGTTGCCGACCGGCACATCGTGATTCCCAAATCCGATCCTCGCGTGAATCCTACCGAAGCAATGTAATTGATGTACGGCCCTGTCACGAATCCAAATGCTCCGACTCCCACAATCACTTTTCCCGAATACGCCAGCACGATCCCATTCACGCCGATCGATGCGCCTCCAATTGTGTTCACCAGCGATTTCTTCACGGAAAAATCTAGCGGAGCCGCCGCCGTCCACTGCCCGTTGATGTAGCCCATCTGGAAGCTGCCCTTAAATCCGTAATCTGCCGACGCCGTCAGCGAAGCTGTCTTCGCGCTGAATGCCGTCTTCAGCAAAAACGTCTGTTTCAGTGTCGCTGCAAACGGCACTGCCAGCCCCGAAATCGGTATGCTGAAATCCACGGGCAGCGCGATCTCTTTCCCCAGATTGTTCAGCGTCGCGCTCGCATCCATTCCCGTGCCCGCTTCAAAATCAAACGTCAATCCCGCCGCGCCTTTTAATTCCAGCGCCGCCGTCCGGATCTGCCCCCCTTTGATATCCAGATTGAAATGCAGCGATGGATGATCCAGTCGGATCACCGCGTACGCAAGAAATCGCAATCCCGCTTTGTCGTATTGGATCTTCAGCCCGATCCCGCCGCAGCAGAATGGCTTCAAATTGAAATCCGATAGCTGAATGTCCTGCGGTGGCCCCTTCAGCGGCGGCGCGCCCGCCGCGCCCGGCAACTTGGGTAGTTGCCCGAACGAAATGTCTTTCTCCATCGGGTGCGTTGTTCCATAGAGCGTCAGATTCCGCACTGCCGCCACGTCATGATCCGTCCACACAATCGGATTGCTCGCTTCCGATAAATCTCCCGGCATCGCACGCTTTGTTCCCCGCAACGATTTGAATTCGCCGCTCGGCAGTATCATGCTCACTCCCACCGCTCGCACTTCGCCGCCTGCGCCCAGCCGTGGCCGGATCGCTTGAGTCAGCTTCGGCGCTTCCGCCACCGCTCCCGGATAGTCTGGCGCCGTGTACGCGATCATCGAATCCATATCCAGCGGCTGATCCGTGGACATCGTCGCGTCCTGAATAATTTCCGTCAGCTCCACCGGCCCCAGCACCAGCGTCAGCTTGTCTCCATCGCGCTGTGTTCCCAGGATCTTTCCCGCGGCACGGCTCGTCAGGAACACGATCTTTCCTGTCTCCATCTGCGCCGCTTCCGGCAGATTCGCGTCAATCGTTACCGAGATGCCGTCCGAATTCGCGCTCTTGATCGCGTCCGCTCCGTGTTCCACCACGATCACGTCTGGCTGATAAGTCACCTGGCTGTTCTTCGTCGGCGATACGCCATACTTGAATTCGTTCTCGCTCAGCTTTGACGCATCAAACGCCGAATCCAGCCGCGCCTCGCTCTTCGTCTCCTCCTTCGCCTGCTCCTTCTTCTTACACCCCTCCAGCAATCCTCCCGGCCCCGCGAGCAGCAGCAGTGCCAAAATCCCCGCACCGAGTCTCTCGCCCAAGTTTTTCCTCTCTGTCTTTACACACCGCGCTTGCGTGACCTGAAAGTGGCTTCCCACACATCCCTCCAAACGAAGTGCCTGCACACTAATCAACCCTCTCAATCAAGTCAACCCGCGCCCGCCTCGCGATGGGGCCGCGCCGTTTTGCGTGATGTTCTCGCGGCGGGTAAGTATTCTCCACGTTCAAAAAAATCTGGGTTGTTGTGTTTTTTCCGGCAGACTTGATTCGAATTGAGTAAACTTGACAACTAAGGTATAATAGTATTTGGGGTTCTGGGATTGTAATGGCTACATCCTGTCAAGTCCAAGGGGCCTTAACACCTTGGAATAACCCCGGCGGCGGCAGGATCGCCACCTTTGTTCTTTGACAACCGATCGGCTTTTCTTCGCGTTCCATTCTGGGAATTCGTCGGCGACCCCACCCCCTACCCTCGCGCTAAGTCCTTTATTCCCCATACTTACGAAAAACACGGGGAGGGGGTGGGTCATCGATTCCCGGTGCGCTCTTTTGCTCATTCCTTCGCTCTTTCTTGCCCCGAGCGATTTCTGCGAGGGGTGCACGAACGGCACGCTCTTTTGCCGTGTGCGGCAACTCATCTCCTTATTTTCCAATAGCTTGCGCACTCTTTGCCAAAACTGCCGGGGTGTGGCCTCCCCGACAGTATTCCGCCACACCCTAAGTTCCCCGCCCGCTCCTCCACCACGCATCTCGCGTCTCCCCGTCTCTGATCTTGGTTCCCGCTTCTTTTGCTCCTAGTACCTCCGTACTTTTTTTACAGGGGTCTTTTTTGTGCCTCTTGTCCTATTGTCCCTCCCAGCCTCCCCGGCTACACTGGCACTTCATTCGAGGAGGTTTTCCTTTGACCGGGTCAGAACGCCGCACAACTCAGCGCTTCTCCATGCGGCTTCCCCTTACCGTCCGCTGGACTACTGGCGCTGCGGTTGGAGAAACCAGCACCGAATCCCGCGACGTTAGCTCCCGCGGGGTCTACTTCTACCTCGCCAAGGACGTCAAGGAAGGCTCCGCCGTTGAAATCCTCCTGACGCTTCCCAACGAGATCACTCTGGCCGGACCGGTTCGCGTCCGTTGCCTCGGCAGGGTGCAGCGCACCGAACCTCGCGACGACTCTTCTGTCGGAGTGGTCGCCGCCATCGAGCGCTACGAATTTTTGCGTGGCGACGAAGACAACTGAGTTTTTCGTCTCGTCGTTGAGTTCGCGTAACTGTTTTCACGGTTTTGCAACAACGGTCTTCCTACTCGCTCACTGCGGAGGCGGGCAGGATAAGCCGGGGTGCCTTGGCCCCTCAGCGAAGCGCCCCGGCTCTTTGTTTTCTTCAGCGCCTTTTTCCTCGCACCCGCGTTTTCCTCACCTCGTGTATTCCCCGCCGCTCCTGTACTTCAGGTCAGGCGACACCGGCGTTCCAATCCTCCATCATCGATTCACCTGGCCGAGCACGCGCTAATCCGCGGCTCCCAACTTTTCCTGAGGGTATCGCCCATGCCGGACTCTCCGGCTCAAGATGTCGATGTTTTGCGCAAACGCGCCGTCGATCCCGGAACGGAGCGAATGGCGACGAAAGACGAAATGGTCTCGCTGCTCGAGCGCGGAACGAGCACGATAATTTCCGCCTCTGCCTACGGCGAAAAAGCGGAAGCAAAACCGGAATCAGTAACAAGCAGTAAGCTCAAACAAGAAAGTAAACCTTTGCCTTCGACGACTGCAAAAATTGAAGAGAACGATCCGGAAATTGCAGCATCTCCCGCGCGCGACGAATTCGCGAAGCCGGAACGCGCCGTCCCGATTCCCGAAAACAACAACGCTGGCGCCGCGGGACAACTTGATCTGGTCGAACTCGCCGCGATTCTGGATCAACACAGAATCTGGGTCGAATCCGGCGGCGACGAAGGAACGAAAGCGGATCTTTGCGGCGTGAATCTGGAAAACGCGGATTTGACCGGCGTGAATTTGCAGGGCGCCTTTTTGCAGCGCGCCAATTTGCGCAACGCCGATCTTTCCATGGCAAATCTGAAGGGCGCTTCGCTCGTCCAGGCGGATCTGACGAATGTGAATTTGCTCGGCGCGGAATTGCGTGGCGCAAACTTGATGGGGGCGCAACTCTACGGCGCAGAAGGATTGTGGCTCGGCCGGCTCGGCGGCGCGAATTTGTACGACGCGATGCTGCCGGAAACGATTTCTTCGATCGATGGATCGAAAGCGGTCTGGGAAGCGACGAGAACGGCGCGCTGGTTTTATTTTCTGATGCTCGCGGCGACGACAATTTGTTGCCTTGTTGTCGCAACAACTTCCGACGCGCGTTTAATTCTGGATGGCCCCGCGATTCCGTTTCGCTATCTTGGCGGTTTGATGCCGATCAATGCGTTCTATTTGATCGCGCCAATCGCGCTGCTCACGATTTTTGTGCGCTTTCAATTTTTGTTGCTCCGCGTTTGGGCCAGCATGGCCGCGCTGCCCGCCGTTTTTCAGGATGGACAAACGGTCGAACGCGAAGGCCCGTGGTATTTGATGGGCCTGGTGCGGCGCCATTTCCGTTGGCTGCGCGATGCGAAGACCGCGGTTTCGTTGCTTGAAAACGTGATCGCAACCATTCTGGCGTACTGGGTTGTTCCGGCGACGATCGGTTTGATCTGGATGCGCTATCTGGTGCGGCAGGATTTGCGCGGCTCCGCATTGCACGTTTTATTTTTTGTTTTGAGCGTGAGCGTCGCGACCGGTTTGCCCGCCGTGGTGAGCCGCGTGGTGCGGCCGGGTGAAGTCCGGCGGCCGAGTTCGCGCAGCGTTTTGCGGCTCGCATTCATGACTTTGCGGATTCCCGTTGCGGCCGGCCTCGTGCTTCTGGCGTTGACGGTTGGCGTAATTTGGGGCGTTCCGGCGGAGTCGGAAGCTTCGCAACGAATTTTCAGCGGCAGTCCGCGGCGTTGGGTGGCCGAGGGGTTTCGCTTTGTCGGCTATCGTCCCTACGCGGATTTGATTGAATCGTCGCTGATTCTCCCGAAATCGAAGGCGGAACCGGCGAGCGAAGACGGCGCGAAATTGAATGAAGGAAGTTTGCGTTATGCGCGCGCGTATCGCGCGTCGCTGCCGAATGCAAGACTGTGGCGCGGCGATCTGGTTGGCGCGTATTTGACGGAGTCGGATTTGCGCGGCGCAAATCTGCGCGAAGCAAAATTGCAGGACGCCGTATTCGATCACGCCAATCTGGAAAAGGCCGTTTTGATTTCTGCCGATGGGACAGGCACAAATCTGACCGGCGCAAATTTGAAAGGCGCGGATTTTACGTATGCAGTGTTTGCGCAGGCAAATTTTGCAAACGCGAAATTGGCAAACGCATCGCTTTACGGCGCGAATTTGCAGCAAACGAAATGGCTGCGCGCGGATCTGACGCGCGCCGACGTGCGCGACACGCAAATGCAGGGCGCAACGCTCGCGCTCTCGAATCTTGAGCTGGCCGATTTTTCCGGCGCGAAGCTCGGCGGCGCTATCCTGGCCGGCGCGCAAATGAAGGGCACAATTTTTCTTGGCGCCGATTTGCGCGGAGCCGATCTGCGCGGCGCGGTCTTCACGGGCACGGTCGTACGTGATGCGCTTCTTGATGGTGCGAAACTCGACGGAGCCGATCTGCATGGAGTACTTGGGCTAACCGGCGCTCAAGTTTGCTCGACTGCCAGCTCTGCCGACGCCCAATTTGATCCGGACGTGCAGGCGTCGGTGCAGGCATTGTGCAAACGCTAAGCTGGAATTTACGAACTCAGAATATTTCCTGAAACTATTGCAAAGCTGGATTCTCCGGGCTGAATATTCCCGCGGGGTTGTCTTTCCAAATCCAGGCATGGACCAGCCATTGTGTTTTGGCGATGAAATGACCGCCCTGTTCGCGGCATTGGGCTTCGGTCAATCCGTGCGGGTTATCCAAGTGTGGCTTTACGCAGATGTTTTCGTGGCGATGCCAGAGCGCCAGCGATTTCGGAAATGGCGGATTTAACGGCTGGCCGTCGGGCCCTTCGGGCGCGTCCCAGAAATAGCCAACGCCGGCGAGCGAGTAACCATCCTGCGGCGCAGGATTCTTGACATAGAGCAGGATTGGCGGCTTTTGAATATCGAAGCGGGTTGGTTCCATGGTGAGAATGTAGTGGATGCCCATTCCAGGCATGTCGCCACCAACGCGCTGATATCCATCGGCTTCAGCGGCGTGCATGTCCTGATATTTTGCGGTCGCTTGTCTGGCCTGGTCCAACGCAGCGGCAGTATTCTTGAGTTCGGCATAAGTGAGGGCCGCGCCCTTTGCATGGGGATGTCCGGATTGCGACATCTGTGCGACTGTGACGGTGAGACCCACAACGAAAAAAAGAACTAATGTTCGACGGACTACTCGCATTGATTTCTCCTTCTTCCTTCCAGCAGAGTTACCGACAGAGCCGAGACCGAGCGTTGCTGCAACCTCGCAGGGGTATAGTTGGTGTTGCTGCGATCTTGCGGTCCGATTCACGTCCACACTTTAGGGAGCTTTATCTGAATGACCTCTGAATGAGTTGTTCAGGTGGCGTTCAGCCCGGCTCTCGTCTCCTTATAGAGAAGGGGAAGGGATGCGCGTACTAGTTGTAGAAGACGAGGCGCTGCTGGCGAAGCAGTTGATGGACGCACTGCGGCGCGCAGGTTATGCGGTGGACCATGCGGCCGACGGCAAGCGCGCGGACCTTCTTGGTCACGATGAGCGGTACGATGCGGTTGTTTTGGATCTAGGGCTGCCGAAAGTGGACGGATTGACATTGCTGCGCCGCTGGCGCGAAGCGGGACAGGGAATGCCGGTGCTCGTACTAACGGCGAGAGGCAGCTGGCACGAGAAAGTGCAAGGAATTGACGGCGGCGCAGACGATTACATGGCGAAGCCGTTTCGTACGGAGGAGTTGTTGGCAAGGCTGCGGGCGCTGATCCGGCGGTCGAGCGGACAGTGCAATCCAGAACTTCGCTGCGGCCCGCTGGTGCTGGATCCGCGAAGCGGCAAAGTGACGCTGGAAGGTGGGGAGATAAAATTAACGAGCCACGAGTTTCGCGTACTTTCTTATCTCATGCATCACAGCCAGCGGATCGTTTCGCAGAGCGAACTCACCGAACATATTTACAGCCAGGACTTCGACCGGGATTCGAATACGGTTGAGGTGTTTATCGCGCGGTTGCGGAAAAAACTGGGGCCTAAATTTATTGAGACCGTGAGAAACCTGGGTTATCGCATGAGGGCGAATGCATGAGCTGGCTGCAATCGTTTCGCGGGCGAATTGTGCTGGGGACAGTACTGTGGACGCTCGGACTGATTCCTCTGATGCACCTGATTTTTCTTGCGATACACGGGCAAGTTCATCGCTACATGGCCACGTGGGGAATCGGAGTTTTTATTGTTTTTGCGGGTTTGTGCATAGCGGCGGGAATCTGGCAGTTTCGCACCGGACTCATGCCATTCGGCCATTTACGGAGACAGCTGGCGAACTTGCGCAATGGCTCCGGCGCCAGGATCGAAGGCGAGTATCCGACGGAAGTGCAGCCGCTGGTGAATGACCTTAACTTGTTGCTCGAGGAGCGCGAGCGAGTGGTGCGCCGGGCCCTCTCGAAAGCCGGCGATCTGGCACATGGATTGAAAACGCCATTAGCGGTACTGGGCCAGGAGGCCGAACAGTTCGAGTCTGTGGGCCAGCCCGAAATCGCTTCGAGAATCGGCCAGCAAGTTGATCGTATGCGGAGACAGATTGAGTACCATCTGACGCAAGCGCGCGCCGCGACGCCGGGAAAAGTAACTGGCGCGCGGTGTTTCGTGCTGGTGTCTGTGGAAGGGCTGGCGAGAACTTTGGAGAAGCTTTATGCCGGACGCGGGATTGCGATTGAGGTGGACGTGTCGCCCGAACATTCCATTCGTGGACAACGGGAAGACCTGGAAGAGATGTTGGGCAATCTGATGGACAACGCGTGCAAGTGGGCAAAGTCCAAGGTAAAAGTACGATCCGCGCCGGAGCACGACGTCCTGCTTCTGGTTGTTGATGACGACGGGCCTGGCTTGGTTCCGTCGATACGCGATCAAGTGTTGCAGCGAGGTGTGCGCGCCGATGAAACGGCGCCCGGTTCAGGACTGGGACTAGCCATTGTGCGGGATCTGGTCCAAATCTATGAGGGGACGATTGCGTTGGGAGAATCGCCATTGGGCGGTTTGCGGGCGAGTCTGCGGTTGCCTTCCTAGAATGGCGCAGTGCATTTCCACGGTGGGTAGCCGGTTAGGTTGCGACGGAATTTTCTCCCCAGGCTAGATCGAACAAACAACATCCCATCATAGATCTTAATCGCGCGGAGGCGAAGGCAAGCGCACTACTGCGCGAGAAATTTGGCGAGAGGCTCCCAGTAATTTCCTTTCCAGCCTTCGGCGAGGTGTACGACGCTAGATCGGGCGGCGGCACTCACAAATATAGCGGGAAAACTGCTATCCGATTTCAATCGAGGCCGTCTATTCTTGCGCAGAAGTTTGTCCACACCCTCCTCGATTCAATTTTGAAGGGAATGCGGAAATAGCGGCCGCATCGCGAAAGGCGGATTCATGAAGAGAACACTGAGCATCCTTGGAGTCTTGTGTATTTGCGCATCCGGAGTGTGGGCGCAGCGGCTTCCCGGAAACGCGATCCCCGATGCGTATGAATTGACGTTTACGCCGAATCTGGA
>Ga0070734_10002288_pt1 | contig 23801 bp, 17 predicted proteins | sample Coa_R1_8_FD_66444 | JGI IMG/M metagenome (GOLD analysis project Ga0070734, IMG submission 66444) | Surface soil microbial communities from Centralia Pennsylvania, which are recovering from an underground coalmine fire - Coalmine... | ecosystem: Environmental > Terrestrial > Soil > Unclassified ...
GGGTGGAACTGGGCGTCAGGGTGGCGGAGGGAGTGGACGTGGCGGAAGGCGTAAAGGTCGCCGTGTTGGTGGGGGTGTCGGTGGGCGTGCAGGTATTCCCCGTGCAGGGCAAGGGGGTGGAAGTCGGGGTCGAGGTGGGAGTGGCCGTGGGGCCGCTGGAAAAGCTGTTAGCCCGGATGAAGACGTTGGAATCCAAGTTGCAGTCCCCTGCGTCGGCGATGGCCAGCTTGATATGGTTGGTCACCCCCGGGGTGACGGCGACATTCACCGACAAAACCGTGGTTAATCCCGTCATGCTGGTGTTCAGGTTCGCCGAAGCCTGGGTGACGGGACAGTTGCTGTTGGATTGGCCGTTGCTGTTGTCGATAAAATAAATGGGATTGGTGCAGTTGTTCACCGTATTGATCGATACGATGGTTGAGGTTCCGGGAAGCAAGGCCGCGTCCGTTCCATTCACGAAAAAACCGAAGACGTCGTCGAAATCCCCCACGTAATGGTTGTACTCGTCCGAGGCGAAAACATATTGGAAAGTGACATTGTTGAAAGTCGGGACGAAATCGAAGGAAAGCACCGTTGCGTCGCTCGTCGGGCCGCCGAATAGGTTGGTCAAATCGGTGTCGCCCGGGAGGCCGTTGCAGGTACTGGCGATATTGGTATTAGGCCCCACAACGCTGGCCGCCGTTCCATCGCTCAAGATGATGCCGGAATCGAAGCCGATGATTCCGTTCCCGCCCGTGAAGGTACCCGAGGACCAGGCCGTTCCGGAATAACTAACGTTGCTGAACGAAACCCCCGTTCCCAGGAGGTTCTGGACCAAAGCGGAAGGACTTTGGGTACCCAAAGGGGTGACCAAGAGGTTTTGGGCCCGGACCGCGCCGGCCGATAAAACAAGGATCAGCGGTAGAGAAAAAAAGCGGACAATAAATCCCATCATAAATAAATGCCTCGCATATTGCGGACAACCTATGGCCAAGAACTTCCCTCGCTAGGCGGCCTACTCCCTGCAGAATTACGTAATAATATACACCCGGACAAACAGAAACCCCGCCCCGGTTTTATCGTCAAAAACCGCCGCATCCAAAGCCCAGCATTGGTAGGCCGATTCGCCGGTGAACCGGAAACAAAAAAGCCCCGCTCCTTTTCGGAAGCGAGGCCTTCGGAACGGCCGGTATCCGGCACAATCAGATGTCGTGGTACAGGACGAACTCGTAGGGATGGGGCCGCAGGCGGATGGCGTCGATCTCCTTGGTCCGCTTATAGCTGATCCACTCGTTGATCAGGTCCTCGGTGAAAACCCCGCCCTTCAAGAGGAATTCGTGGTCGTCCTCCAAAGCCTCCAGGGCCTCATTGAGCGAGCCGGGCACGCTCTTGATCTTCTTGAGTTCGCGCCCTTCCAGCTCATAGAGGTTCATGTCGTGCGGCTTGCCCGGATCGATCTTGTTCTCGATACCGTCCAATCCCGCCATCAACATGGCCGGGAAGGCCAAGTAGGGGTTGCAGGACGGGTCCGGTGTGCGGAACTCGACGCGCTTGGCCTTCGGGCTCTTGGAATAGAGCGGGATGCGGCAGGCCGCCGACCGGTTGCGCTGGCTGTAAACCAGGTTGACCGGGGCCTCGAAACCGGGCGTCAAGCGCTTGTAGCTGTTCACCGTGGGGCAGATGAAGGCGCAGAGCGCCGGCGCATGCTTCAGGAGGCCGCCGATGTAGTAAAGGGCCGTCTGGGAAAGGCCGCCGTAGCCCTTCTCGTCATACATGGTGTTGGTGCTTCCCTTCCAGATGGACTGGTGGACGTGCATACCGGAGCCGTTGTCCCCGAAGAGGGGCTTGGGCATGAAGGTGGCTACCATGTTGTGGCGGCGCGCCACGTTCTTGACGATGTATTTGTACTTCAGGAGCTTGTCGGCCATGGACACCATGGTGTCGAAGACCATGTCGATTTCGGCCTGGCCGCCGGTGGCCACCTCATGGTGGTGGGTCTCGATGGGGATGCCGACCTCCTGCATCAGGGTCACCATCTCGGAGCGGATATCCATCTGGCTGTCGGTCGGCGGCACCGGGAAGTAGCCTTCCTTATTGCGAACCTTATAAGCCAGGTTCGGGTACTCGTCCCGGCCCGTATTCCACAATCCTTCGGTGGAATCCACCGAGTAGTACCCGCTGTGCATGTTCTGGTCGAACTTCATGTCGTTGAAGATGAAGAACTCGGCTTCCGGGCCCCAATAGGACACGTCCGCGATGCCCGTGGACTTCAGGTATTTTTCGGCCTTTTGGGCCACGTAGCGCGGGTCGCGGGAATAGGATTCCCGGGTGACCGGATCAATCGCATTACAGGTCATGACGAGGGTGGTTTCGGTGAAGAAGGGGTCGATGAAGGCGCTGTTCGGGTCGGGAATCAGCAACATGTCCGATTCGTTGATGGCCTGGAACCCGCGGATGGAGGAACCGTCGAAACCCTTCCCATCCTTGAAGACGTCCTCATCAAAAAACTTGACGGGCGAGGTGGTGTGCTGCCAGATGCCGGGGAGGTCGATAAAACGGAAGTCGACGTACTTCACGTCCTTTTGCTTGATGAGATCCATTACTTCTTTCGGCGTCATGACGGCCTCCTGAATTCGTTTTTGACCAGCCTTGTGGCTTTGGAAAATCCCCTTCAACGGCCTTTTCCAAAACTTTGTCCATGGGCTTCGGTTCACAAAAAACGGCTTCGGTTCCGCTGGGAAGGGTGGAACAGCATCATTCCCACGGAACCAAGGACAAATTAAAAACATCCCTTGATAAAGCAAAACCCCTGCCAAGGACAAGCCCCCCACGGGCCTTAAATCAAATCACGGATAATCGGGGGGGTTTTGGGGTTTTTTCAGCAACCGGTGGTTTTTCAAGAGCCGGGGCGGATTAAGGCATTCTTAGCGGAAACTTACAAAAAGGTAGACTTGCACCCTAAGGAAAGATTACCCGATGGAATTCGCCCCAGTGGATCGGAAAAGCCCGAAGGTTTAAAGGAACGTCGGTTTGTAGCCGATCTTGTATTTCTTGAGCTTATAACCCAATTGGCGGGGGGTGATCCCCAAAAGCTTGCAGGCCTTGGCCTGGACACCGCCGCAACGTTCCATGGCTTCCATGACCTTCATTTTTTCCATTTCCGTCAAGGTGGCTCCCGATACCACCTGTGAAAAACCCATTCCTTCCGCGGCGACAGGCGGCTGGGCCTGGCCCGGCAGGCCGAGGGGCAAGGGGACATCCTCCACCGTCAGCAGGTTTCCTTTCGCCATGACGGCCATGCGCTCCACGGTATTTTCCAATTCCCTTACATTACCGGGCCAGTGGTAGCCCATCAAGCGGGTGACCACGTCCGGGGCCATCTTCAAATGGGTCTTGTTGTCTTCGTTGTATTTCTCAAGGAAATGGTTGAGCAAAAGGGCGACGTCCTCTTTCCGGTCCCTCAGGGAGGGAAGGAAGACCGGCACTACGTTCAGGCGGTAATAGAGGTCTTCGCGGAATTTTCCCTCCGCAATGGCCTTTTCCAGGTTCCGGTTGGTGGCGGCGATGATGCGCACATCCACCGACAGGGTTTTGGTGCCGCCGACCCGCTCGAACTTCTTTTCCTGAAGCACGCGCAGGAGCTTTACCTGGGTGGCCGGGGAGATGTCCCCGATCTCGTCGAGGAAGAGGGTGCCGCCGTCGGCCAGTTCGAAGCGGCCCTTCACCATTTCCGAAGCCCCGGTGTAGCTTCCCTTCTCATGCCCGAAGAGTTCGCTTTCCAGCAGCGTCTCGGGCAGGGCCGCACAGGACACCTTGACGAAGGGTTTTTCCGCCCGGGGGCTGTTGTAATGGACGGCCCGGGCGATCAATTCCTTGCCGGTGCCCGACTCGCCCCGGATCATGACGGTCGTACGGCTGGGGGCCACCCGCTGTACCGACTTATAAACCTCGACCATCGACTTGGAGCTCCCCACCACGTTGTCCAGTTTATACTTGCCCTTGAGCTCGCTTTGGAGTTCGCGGTTTTCCTCCAGCAGGTCTTCCTTCTCCTTTTCGATCATTTCATGCAGTTTGAGGTTTTGAGCGATGAGCGATGCCACCACGGCCAGGAGCCGGACATCCTCTTCGAATGAAACGTCCGAGTCCTTGAAAAGCCGGTCCACCGACAGGACGCCCAGGGTTTCGCCCCTGAGCTTGACCGGCACGCAGATGAAGGAGATGTTCTGCCGCCTCACGTCCCCGCGGGATTTGGTTCGGTTCAGGAAGAGGGGCTCCTTGCCGATGTCCGGGATGATCATGGGCTCGCCCTTCTCCACTACTTTTCCCGTGATGCCTTCGCCGATCTTGTACTTGCCCCGGGAAATTTCCTCCTTGGTGAGTCCATGGGCCGCCTCGATGCTCAGCTGTCCGGTTTTTTCATCCAGGATCGTGACCGTCCCCCGGTTCATGGCCAGTTCTTTGGCAAGGACTTCCAAGACTTGGTTGAGGACGGATTTAAAATCCAGGGTGGACGCCATGGAATGGCTGATCTCATAGAGGGCGGTCAGTTCCTGGATCTTGCGGGCAAAACGTTTCGGGTTGTCGGAAATCATAAGGGCCTCGTGAAAAGCGAAAATGACAAATTTGATGGACCCGTCACTTTTAGCAAAAGGCTACAATTTCGTCAATACCTAAAATATTGTCCGAACCTTTCTAAATTTTCCATCAACACCCCTTCCCCTCCGTTCACGTCAAAACGACGTTAATATCCCTTTTGGCACAACCGCCTGAAGATTGTTTCAGGTATAACCACTCGTCGAATTTGATGTAGAGGGAACCCCATAAAAATGAAAAAAATATTACTCCGCGCGGCCTTGGTCATGATGACCGCCGGGGCCGCAAGGCTCCAGGCCCAATCGGCCCTGACGTGGGATGACTGTGTTAAAGAAGCTTCCACCCATAACCTGGACCTCTTGTCCGCCGAACAGTCGTTGAAGGCCGCCGATGACAACCACCTGGCCACCCTCGGACAGTTTTTTCCGCAAGTTTCCTTCACTGCCTCGACCGGCCGTTCCGGTTTGGGCGGCTTGGACGATGCCTTGAGCAGTCCCGATTACGGTCAAAACGCCAGCCTTTCCTTAAGCGCTAAGGAAGACCTCTTCGTCTTCAACGATTTCACTTCCGTTGACCAATCCAACGCCCAGCTGGACGTCTCCCGGGCCCAGCTGCAGCAGGCCAAAGCCCAGCTTTCCCACGACTTAAAAACCGATTTTTACGGGTTGCTTTATGCCCAGAAACAGATTGACCTCCTGCAAACCATCGTGGACCGCCAAAAGAACAACATGGACCTGGTGGGGATGAACTTCAAGGGTGGCACGGACAACAAGGGTTCCTATTTGCAGGCGGAGGCGGCCTACGCCGAGGCCGTCTTCGAACTCAACCAGGCCCACCGGGGCCTGCGCGTTTCCCAAAAACAACTGGACCAGGTCCTGGGGCGCAGTCCCATGGACGCGGTCGAGGTTCAGGGTGATTTTGAAAACCCCTCCCTATCCGACAGCTCCCCGGATTTCGTCTCCCTGACCCTCCAAACCCCCGCCCATCGGCAGGCCCTGGCCCAACTGCACCAGGCTGAAAGCCAGTTCACCTCGTCGCAGGGTGCTTTTTTACCCACACTCCAGGCCAACGCTTCCCTTTCCCATAACGGACCAACTTTTGATGAATCACTACACGAGTGGGAGGCGGGCATTTCTCTCAATATCCCCTTGTTCACCGGAGGGGAGCATTTTTTCAACATGCAAAGCGCGGGGGAATCCAAGAAGGGATCGGAGGACGCCTTGAAAAGCTCCGATTTGAAGACGGAGGGCTCCCTGGAAAACGCCTATGCCTCCTATGAGGACGCGGTGGACCAGATCCAGGTTTTGCAATCCCAGCTGACCGCGGCCCAAACCCAGGAGGAAATCGGGAAAGCCGAGTACTTGAACGGCCTTTTGATCTTCGTGAACTGGAACCAATTGGAAAACGCCTTGACCAGCCAGCAAAAGGCGATGTTGTCCGGCCTCCTGAGCGTGGAAACGTCGGAAGCCGGTTGGGAATTAACCCAAGGAAAGGGAGTGATACCATGAGGGCGAGGTGGATTTTAGGAATGATGTTGGCCGGGTTTCTGGCCGCGGGATGTTCCAGCAGCAAGAAGAACCAGGGCGGATTCCGGCCCGTGCCGGTCACGCGCGACGACCTTCAAATCACGGTCTTGGCCACGGGCAATGTCCAGCCCAACAACCAATTGATCGTTTATCCTCCCATTTCGGGCCGCATTGAAAAGATCTATATCAAGGAAGGCGTCAGCGTCCACAAGGGCCAAAAACTCATGGATTTAAGCTCGACGGAAAGGGCCACATTGCTGGATGAAGCGGCCGCCCAAGGCACTTCGGCCCTCTCCTACTGGCAGGCCCTTTACCAGGAAACTCCCCTGCTCTCCCCGGAAAACGGCCAGATCGTCTATCTGCCGACCGTCCAGGGACAGATCGTCAACACCGGAACCGAGTTGATGGTCATGTCGGACCACCTGATTGTGAACACCCAGGTGGACGAAACCGACCTGGCCCAGATCAAGATGAACCAGGACGCCACCATCACCCTCGACGCTTACCCGAACCAGCCCATCGACGGGGTGGTGCGCCGCATTTCCTACCAATCCACCCTGGTCAACAACGTCACCACTTACGAAGTGGACGTCTGGCCTGCCAAGATTCCCGATTTCATGCGGAGCGGCATGACGGCCAATGTGGTGTTCAATGTCAGCGAAAAGGACGACATCCTCCTCATCCCCTCCGAGGCCATCCAGCAGACCCCCGACGGCCAATCCTACGTATTAAAAGCCGGGGCATCCCAGGGCAGCAAGCCCCAAACCATAACGATCCAGACGGGCCTTACCGACGGCAAACAGACCGAGGTAACGGCAGGGCTCAACGAAGGCGACAAGGTTCTCATCAAGACCTTCTCCGCCGGAAAAGTAGCGGCCTCCTCGGCGGGCACCAACCCCTTCATGCCGACCAGCGGCGGAACCCGCGGCACGGGCGGCGGTGGCGGTGGGCGTTAAAAACAGACGGCAACCAGGGCTGCTTCGGGCGGAACCGGTTCCCGGCTCGGGAACCAAGCCCTCGCAATGACACCTAAAGGGTTTTTTCAATGAACGTCATCGAAATCAAGGACCTCCATAAAGTCTATAAAATGGGCGACACCGAGGTGCGCGCCCTCAACGGCGTCGCCTTGAAAATCGAGGCGGGCGAATTCGTCGCCATCATGGGCGCCTCGGGTTCGGGCAAATCCACCATGCTCCAGATCCTGGGCCTTCTCGATTCGCCTACTTCCGGTTCCTACAAGCTCCTGGGGAAGGAGGTTTCGGCCCTGGAAGAAGACGAGTTGGCCGCCATCCGGAGCCAAACCCTCGGTTTTATTTTCCAAATGTTCAACCTCTTGCCCCGTACCTCCTCCCTGGAACAGGTGGGGCTGCCCCTTCTTTACGCCGATTCCGCTTCCTCCCACGGCAGCCCGCAAAAGCTCCTGGAGATGGTGGGCCTGGGCAAGCGCCTGGACCACAGGCCCAACGAACTTTCCGGCGGCCAGCAGCAGCGGGTCGCCATCGCCCGGGCCCTCGTCAACCAGCCCAAGATCATCCTGGCGGACGAACCCACCGGGAACTTGGACTCCAAAAGCTCCGAGGAAATCATCGAATTCCTGGGCAAGATGAACGAAAGCGGGATTACGGTGGTCCTGGTCACCCACGAGCCCGATATTGCCGCCCACGCCCGCCGGATCATCACCATGCGGGATGGAAAGGTTCTCTCGGACAAGTCCAACCCCCGCTCCGGCACCCACGTTCCCGGCGCTTCCAAAACCAAGGAAGTCCTCCAAAGCGCCGTCAAAACCAGCCATGCGGCTTTCAGCCTGCGGCAAACCAAGGAATATTTCCGCCAGGCCTTGAGGGCCCTGCTGGCCAACAAGGTGCGTTCGGGGCTTTCCGTCTTGGGCATCCTGATCGGGGTGGCATCGGTCATCGCCATGATGGCGCTGGGGGCCGGGGCCCAAAAGTCCATGGAACAACGCCTGGCCTCCCTGGGGACCAACCTCTTGATGCTCCGGCCGGGGTCGATCGCCGTCGGGGGCGTCCAACAGGGCCTGGGGGGAACGAGCCGGATCACCCTGCAGGATACGGAGGCCGTCGCCAAGGTGCCGATGGTGAAGAAGGTGGCCCCCGAAATTTCAGGCCGCGTCCAAACCACCTACGCGGACAAGAACTGGAACACTTCCCTGACGGGAACCACCCCCAGTTACGCGGAAATGCGGGCCGCCCAGCCCATTGCGGGCCGCTTCTTCAACGACCAGGACGTCCAAAAACGCAACCGGGTCTGCCTGCTGGGGCTGACCGTCGTCAAGAACCTGTTCGGCGACAATGCCAGCCCGATCGGACAGGACATCAAGATCAACCGTGTCAATTTCCAGGTCATCGGCGTCCTGCCCGTCAAGGGCTCGAACGGCTTCGCGGACCAGGACGACACCATCGTCGTGCCCGTCACCACCGCCATGTACCGCCTCTTCGGGCGGGAATACGTCAATCTGGTGGACATCGAGGCCGACAGCCCCCAGGACACCGGCCCGGCCTCGGACGCGGTCCAGGCCTTCATGATGAAGCTCAAGCACATTCCCAACTTCCCGGGCAGTGAAAACGCCTTCCAGGTCCGCAACATGGCCGACATCCAGGCCACCTTGAGCGCCACCACCCAGATCATGTCCATCCTGTTGTTGGGCGCGGCCGTCATTTCACTGGTCGTCGGCGGCATCGGCATCATGAACATCATGCTGGTTTCGGTGACCGAACGGACCCGCGAGATCGGCCTTCGCAAGGCCATCGGCGCCAGGCGCCTCGACATCCTCTCCCAGTTCCTGATCGAATCGGTGGCGGTGGGCTTGGTGGGCGGGGTAGGGGGCATCTTTTTCGGGGGTGGAATGACCCTTTTGTTCGCCACTTTTTCGGGATGGGCCATGATCATCACCCCCTCCTCGATGATCCTTTCAACCCTGATTTCCGCCGCCGTGGGGGTCGTGGCCGGTCTCTGGCCCGCCATCAAGGCCTCGAAACTCAGCCCCATCATGGCCCTGCGGTACGAATAGGGTCCCGGCCCGGTCCTTTTCCCCTAAAATAAAGGCGGGACTCCACCATGAAAACCGGCCATAGCGAATCCACCGAACTGCTGACGGACACCGAGACCGAACTGGGCAACCCCTGGCAGGTGGTCCTGTTCAACGACGAGGTCCACAGCTTCGACGAGGTGATCCTGCAACTGCAAAGGGCCACCGGTTGTTCCCTGGAGAAGGCCACCGAACTGACCTGGCGGGTCCACAACAACGGCAAAGCGGTCGTCCACATCGGCTCCAAGGAAGATTGCGAAAAAGTGGCCGGGGTTTTGGGCCAGATCCGGCTTTCGACCCAGGTGGAAAGAACGTAAGTTCGGCTATAATGAGTTAAATTTGTCGGATCCGCGGCGCCTTTCCCCGGATCCGTCCTATCAAAGGGGGTTCCCAATGCCTGAAGCCAATATCTCCTTCAACAAGAGGGCCTACCCCCGGGTGCCCGCCCATATTCCCGTTTCGTTCCTGGTGATGAAGGAACACAAGGAACTCAAGGACGTGCGGGAGCTGATCGAAAAAACCAAGACGGTCCAAAGCATCGACGCAAGCCTCGGCGGCATGAAGCTCGAGGGGAACCCGGACTTGGAGAAGGGGGATATCCTGACCATCAAGTTGACCATCCCCACAAAGTCAGCGCCCATTTCGGCTTTCGCCGAGGTCGCCTGGATCAACGCGGGCGGCGTCGGTGTCCGCTTCCTGACCATGCGGGAGGACGACTTGAAAGCCTTGGACCTTTTCCTCCAGAGCATTCCGCCGGCCGAGTGATCCTTTTTCTTCAACTCGCCCGCCTTACCCCTGTAAGATAGGGGCCGTCTTAAAACCGTTTCCATCCAAATCTTCCGGGGTTTTCGGTCCATGAAATATTTCCGGCTGCTGCCTGTTGGGATCCTGGTGATCGCCATGACGCCGGTCGCCTTGTTTTGGATCCTTTCCACCTCATCCCTCAAGAAAAGCATCAAGACGACCGTCGTCAACGATCCCCAGGCCACCCTAACCCAGGGCCTGAACGCCTTGAACGGCTCCTACAACCAGGTGGCCGGCCAAACCCTCATGGCGGCCCTTCGTTTTTCGCTGAAGGATTCCCTGCAAAAATCCCTCTTGGCCCCTGTCGGCGCCCTGCCCTCAGTCATCTCGGTCGGACAGGCCGAATCCAAATCCAACCCCACCCTGCCCCTTTGGATCGTCACGAACAAGGCGGGCAAGGTGCTTTTCGACACCCTGGGTATCCCCAAACCCACCCCTTCCACTCCCGCCGCGGCTTTAAAGAAAGGGGTAAAAGCATCCTCGAATGCCGATATCCACGATTGGCCAGGTATGGACAAGGTCCTTTCGGGCGCAACGAATACCGGCGGCATTCTGGCTTTCCAAGGAAGCTCTTACCTGGCCTCCGCCGTCCCGGTCTTGATCCATTCCAAAACCATCGGCATGGTCCTCGCCGGGGTCAAAATCGACAAGGCCTTCCTCCAAAACCTCAAGTCGGCGTCCGGCAACGAAGTGTCCTTCACTTCCCAAGGCCAGACCCTTTTCACCGGCTCGGGTTCACCCCCTTCCCTTCGCTCCTCCTCCCCGACTACGGTCCAATGGGGCCAAACTTCCTGCCTGACGGGGGCCTTTACCCCGACCGGGCTTGATGGAAAAGCGGCCGAAGCCCGTTTCGTCCTGTTCCAACCCATCAAGCAATCCCTGACCGTCGAGGGAAAACCCGAGAAAAACTTATTGAAGATCGGCCTTTCACTGGTTTTACTCACCCTTCTTTCCACCCTGGCTTTTGTGTGGCTGTTTACCGCCCCCTTTAAACGGCTGTTGGCGGCGGTGGGTGAGATCACCCAGGGCAATTACGACGTGTCCCTTCCCTCCCATCGCCTCGATGAATGGGGCCATATGGCCCGTTCGCTCGAGGAAATGATCGAAAGCCAGCGGGAAAGGGACCGGGTTTCCCTTGTTTTAGGCAAGGTAGTGGACCCCCAGGCCGCCAAGAAGATCCTGGGGGATAAGGACTATTTCGCTTTGAAGGGCGAAAGGCGCGAATGCACCCTCCTGCAGGCGGATTTGAAGGGTTTCAACAGCTTGAGCGAAAACATGGCCCCCGAAGCCCTGGTGGAGGCCCTGAACGAGTATTTCAGCGTCATCAACGAGGTGGTTTTCAAATACGAAGGCATGCTGGACAAGTTCATCGGGGACACGGCCATCGCCGTCTGGGGCGCGCCTTTCACCCATGAGGACAAGGAAGAGCGGGCCGTCAGGACCTCCCTGGAAATCCAGGAAGCATTGAAGGCCTTCAATATCTCCCGGATCAAAAAAGGCTCCCCGCCTTTCACGGTGGGTATCGGCATCCATACCGGCCAAGTGGTTGCGGGTAATTTAGGCTCCAACAAGCGGTTCGACTACAGCATCATCGGCGAGCCCCTGCACGTGGTGAACCGCCTTTGTTCCATGGCCGCGCCCGGCCAAACGGTCGTTTCCGGGGAAACTTATGAGAAAATCCAGTCCTCCGTCAAAGCCAATGCCTTGAACCCCCTTGCGGTCAAGGGGTCGCTGGAACCCTTGAAGACCTTTGAAATAACCCAGTGGATATAGCCTTCTGACGTTTCGATTCGACTTCCATTTCGCCGCGCAAGGATAAGTCCTGCCTTCCCCCAAAGACAAAACGCTCACGCCGCCTTTGCTCCAAAAAAACCTCCTCCATTGGTACGACCGCAACAAGAGGGACCTGCCCTGGCGCCATACCGGCGACCCCTACTCTATTTTTGTCTCAGAAATGATGCTGCAACAAACCCAAGTCAAGACCGTCATTCCCTATTACGAAAGGTTCCTCAAGGAACTGCCCGATTGGAAGGCCTTGGCCAAGGCCAAGGAAGAAAAGGTCCTGAAACTTTGGGAAGGCCTGGGCTATTACCGCCGGGCCCGCAACCTCCAGGCCGCCGCCCAAAAAATCCTGGCGGACCACCAGGGACTCTTGCCCGACAGCATGGAGGAAATCCTCGAAATCCCGGGGGTCGGGCCTTACAGCGCGGGCGCCGTCCTTTCCATTGCTTTCCAGAAGCCCCACCCGGTCGTGGATGGGAACGTCATCCGGGTTTTTTCCCGCCTTTTCCTCCTGCGGGGCAACCTGAAAACCGGCGAGGGCCACAAAAAAGTCTGGGAATTGGCCGAGAACCTGATTTCCCGCCAGCGCCCCGGGGATTTCAACCAGGCGGTCATGGAGTTGGGAGCCACCGTTTGCCTGCCCGAGAATCCCCAATGCCTGTTGTGCCCCCTCCTTTCCGGCTGCCTGGCGGCCCAAAAAGGCCTTCAAGGTGAACTTCCCGAAATGCCCAAGGCGACGCCGGTCCTGGAGGTGCCTATGGCGGCCCTTTATCTGGAGCAAAAAGGCAGGGTTCTGGTCAAGAAAAGGGCCCAGAACGAGCGGTGGTTGAAAGGCATGTGGGAATTCCCCAGTGCCGAGGGAAAAACCTACGAGGAAGCGCTCCAGAAGCTGGAAACCCATTTACGGGTCAAAGCCCATCGCAAGGAATTAAATGAAGTTAAGCACCAAATCACCCACCACAAGATCCGGCTGAAACTCTTCGGGGGAATCACCCCCAAATCCCTCCGGGTCTCCAAAGACCTCAAATGGGTCCCTTTGAAAAAGCTCCGGGACCTGCCCTTCGCCAGCGCCCAGAACAAGCTGCGGGAATGGGTCCTCCAAAAAAGCAGTTAGCAGTTCGCGGTTCGCAGGTGGCAGCAAGGCCTTTGAACGCCTTTACTGCGAACTGCCGACTGTGAGCTGTCAACTGCTTTTAGGCAAACGGCCATCCCGCCGACGCGCCAAAATACTTTGACAAAAAATGTAAAAAGCCTAAGGTGGAGTTATCCTCACTTTTCATTTAAGGTTCGGACAAGGTCCGAAAAAGGAAGTGAGGATGACACAATTTTCAGTTTTGGGCCCTGGGCCCAATTTAAAAGAAAAATTGTGTAAGCCCTGGATCTAAATAAGGGCGGGAGGTGAGAGATGTCCCATAAACCCTTCTTATTCACCCTGTTCTTTGTAGCTCCCCCGGTTGTGGCCTGGTCCCAAACCGCCGAAAACCCCCAAAAACCAAGCAGTTACGTCGTGAAAAAGGGCGACTGTCTTTGGAATATTTCCAAACGAGTCTGGGGAGACCCCCAGAAATGGCCCCTGCTTTTCGCCGCCAATGAAACCCATATCCAGAACCCGAACCTCATTTATCCGGGACAAAAGTTCACGGTTCCCACCACGGTAACGGCGGAAGAACTCCAAAAAGCCATTCGGTTGGCCGAAGAACGGTCGACTTCCCCCGCGGTGGCCGTCCGAAGCGTGGAAGGCTCCAGCCTCAAAACCACTGAAAAGCAAAGGACTTCCCCGGCTTCCCAAGAACCGGCCGCGGTCTCCCCCCAATCGAAGCCGCCCGCGAGTGACACTTCGACCTCGAATGAAGCTGGAAAAACTGCGGTGAATCCTTCCAATGGAACGTCATCCACTGCTCCCCCATCCGGCTCCTCCGGCATCGTGGCCCTGATTCTCGCCATATTGGCCGTTGGAGGCGGGCTATTCTTCTGGCTTCGCAAGCGGAATGCGGCTGGCTCCTTCCAGCAACCCCGGCCTCTTTCGTCTTTCCCCCAGGCTTCGGAGCCGCCGGTCGGTAAGTCAGTAACAGCCCCCCCGCCGATTGCTTCGGCACCCACCACACCGGCAACCCCTCCCCCAGCCCAAACCGCGGGCGCGGCCCCTGCCCCTAAACCGGTTTCTTCGGCTACCCCAGCACCCGTAGCCCCAACGGCCCCGACAACCCGAACCATCCTTCCTTCCCAACCGGCGGGAGCGACCCCCTCCGTCCCTCCGGCAAGCAATACAGGAGGCTTTACTGGCACTACAACCAACATATCCATGTCTCAGCCACCGGTGCCCTCCAAGGCTGAACCTTCGGGTACACCCTCTTCTTCTATGCCTTCCGCAGCTCCTTCGGTTCCGCCGGCTCAAAAGCCGCCTGAAAACCAGCCACCTAGCACCCCTTCCAATCCACCTGCGGGCAATCCTTAAGCCACAATTACCCCCAAAATAAAAAAGCCCGTTCCCCTAGAGGAACGGGCTTTTTTAATAAATCAGTTTTTCGTCATTGCGAGGAAGTCTGTTTTTGACCGACAAGCTTGCGGTAGTTGGCCTGTACTTCAGGCCAACCATCCTCGGCCAATGGCCAAGGACAATCCATAGCATTCCACAAACTGCAGTTTATTTGATCGTTTTGGATTGCTTCGGCACCTCAAACTTCGAGGTTCCTCGCAATGGCATCTTCCAATTCTTATGATTTGAATATCTTGTTGAAGAACTCCTTCATGGCCTTCCAGGAAGCCTTGTCGGCCTTGGCGTCGTATTTCACCCCCGGCATCGTACCCTTGTTGTCCGGATTGGTGAATCCATGGACTGCTCCATCGTATTGGATGACCTTGTAATCCACCTTGGCCTCGTCCATTTCCTTTTCAAAGGCCGGAAGGGACTTGAGCGTGAATTGGTCGGCGCCGCCCTGGCAAACCAGGACCTTGGCCTTGATGTTCTTGGCGTCCGCCGGCGTGGGGTTGTCCAACCCGCCGTGGAAAGAGACAATTCCAGACAGGTCCGCCCCGCTGCGCCCTAATTCCAAAACCGCGCTTCCACCAAAGCAGTAGCCAATGGCCGCCGTCTTGGCGGGGTCGACCATCGGATTGTTTTTAAGCTGGTCCAGCCCAAGATTCGCGCGGCGCCGCAACAGCTTTCGGTCGCCATAAAATTTCGTGGCCTCGGCCTTGCAAGCTTCAGGCGTGTCCAGGCTCACACCCTTTCCATAAATGTCGGCGGCAAAGGCGACATAGCCCAACTGGGCGAGTTGCTCACAGCGGCCTTGCACATAATGGCCAAGCCCGTTCCATTCATGGACTACCAGGATTCCGGGCCTTTTGCCGGTGACGGAATCGTCATAGGCCAGGTAGCCTTCCAAAACCGTGTCGCCGTCCTTGTAGTCGACGGTTTGGGTCACGACCTTTGCCTGGGCTGTGCCCCAAGAAAGGGCCAAAAACACGAAAGCCACCAACCAGTTTTTCATAACAGTCTCCTTTTAAGGATGAATCCGGTCCTTGTTTATCGACAGGGGTATGGACGAAATACAAGGCAGGATTGGACCGGGTGAAATAAAAAAGGCCGTTCCCCCGGGGGAACGGCCTTTGAAGTTGCGGCTTGGACGGCTTAGTACTGGAAGAGCATCTCCCGGTACTTCGGCAGGGGCCAAAGCTCGTCGTCGACGATGGTCTCCAGCCAGTCCGCGATCTCCCGGACCTTCAGCATGCCGGGGATGACCGAATCCTTGAAGGAAGCGGAGATCTGGTGCAGGCTTGACCCGCCATTGGCGCTCTCGATGAGGGCGTCCAGGGCCTCGACAGCCTCATAAAGCTCGCTGGCACCCTTGGCCACCTCGTCCAGCAGGGCGGTTTGGCCCTTCTGCGCTGCCTTGGAAACGGCCTGGGTGACCTGGATCGTCTCAGCCAGCTTGCTTTGGTACTTGATCACCGCCGGAAGGATCTGGTTGCGGGCGATGTCCACCGTGGCGTTGGCCTCGATGTTCGTGACCTTCACGTAACGCTCGTAGATGATCTCTTCGCGGGCGTCATATTCCTTCTCGTTCATGACCTTGTACTTGGCGAACAAGTCCTTGTATTCCTTCTTCGGCATGGCCTTCAAGGCGTCCACCGTGGTCTTCAGGTTCGGCAGGCCCCGCTTGGCGGCCTCGGCGTGCCATTCGGCGCTATAGCCATTGCCGTTGAAGATCACTTTCTTGTGCTCCTTGATTTCCCGCTGGAGGATGGCGGCCAGGGTCTTGTTCAGGTCCCCGCCCTTTTCCAGCTCGGTGGCGATGCGGTCGATGGACTCGGCCACGATGGTGTTCAGGATGGTGTTCGGCCAGTAAATGGCGGCCGTGGAACCCACCGCGCGGAACTCGAACTTATTGCCGGTGAAGGCAAAGGGCGAGGTACGGTTGCGGTCCGTGGCGTCCTTGGGCAGGGGCGGGAGGATGGAAACGCCAAGCTGCATGGTCCCACCCGACTTGCTCGTGGAGGCGCTTCCCTTCTCCAGCTGTTCCACGATGTCCTGCAATTGGTCGCCGAGGAAGATGGAGATGATGGCCGGGGGCGCCTCATTGGCGCCCAAGCGGTGGTCGTTGCCCGGGCCGCTGATGCCGATGCGCAGCAGTTCGGCGTACTTGTCGACCGCCGCGATGGTGGCCACCAGGAAGGCCAGGAACTGGGCGTTGGCGTGGGGCGTCTTGCCGGGCTCCAGCAGGTTCTCACCCTCATCGGTAGCCATGGACCAGTTGTTGTGCTTGCCGTTGCCGTTGATGCCCGCGAATGGCTTCTCGTGCAGCAGGCAGACCAGGCCGTGGCGCAGGGCCACGCGGCGGAGCAGTTCCATAACCAGCATGTTGTGGTCGGCCGCGATCGAGGACTTCTCGAAGATCGGGGCGATCTCGAACTGTGCGGGCGCCACTTCGTTATGGCGGGTCTTGGCCGGGATGCCCAGGCGCCACAATTCGCGGTCCAGGTCCATCATGTAGGCCAGGATGCGCTCACGGATGGCGCCGAAATAATGGTCTTCCAATTCCTGCCCGCGGTAGGGCGGGGCGCCGAAGAGGGTGCGGCCGCCGGCGATCAAGTCGGGACGGAGTTCGAAATACTTGCGGTCGATCAGGAAGTATTCCTGTTCCGGGCCCATGGTGGTGAACACGTGCTTGGCGGTCTTATTGCCGAACACGCGGAGCAGGCGCAGGGCCTGGGTCGAAAGGCTTTCCATGGAGCGCAACAAGGGCGTCTTGTGGTCCAGGGCTTCCTCGGTGTAACTCACGAAGGCCGTGGGGATGGTCAAGGTGGCGCCGTTCACTTCCTGTTGGATGAAGGCCGGCGAAGTCGGGTCCCAGGCGGTATAACCGCGGGCCTCGAAGGTGGCGCGGCTTCCGCCCGAGGGGAAAGAGGAGGCATCCGGCTCGCCCTTGACGAGAATCTTGCCGTCGAACTCCGCCAGGGCCCCGCCGTCGGCGGTGGGCTCCAGGAAAGTGTCGTGCTTCTCGGCGCTCAGGCCGGTCAGGGGGATGAACCAATGGGTGTAGTGGGAGGCGCCGTGGGCCAGGGCCCATTTGCGCATGCCTTGGGCCACCGCGTCGGCGATGGAGGCATCCAGGGCTTCGCCCTTCTTGGTGGTGGCTTTCAGCTTCTTATAGACTTCCTTGGACAGGTATTCCTTCTGGGCGACGTCGTTGAAGACCAGGGAACCGTAGATCTCGTGGCCGGGTTCGGCCTTATAGTTTTCCGCGGGGGGAATTTCTTTCCCGAGGGATAAGGCAACATTCTTGCGGGGGGAAGTCGCGTTCGATGACATGCTCTTGCTCCTTAATTATTTTAAAATCTTCGGCTCTCAGCTCCGGAAACGGCAAAACCCTCAGGGAAAAACGTAGGCGTTGGAAAGGTGGATGCTTCACTGCGGACACGAAAGGGTACTCGAGATTGAAAGCGCACTTCAAGGCTTTTTTAACAGATTGCTTCCTCCCGCCTGGTTGAGGCCGGGGAACCCAATTCGGTCAAAACACCTTTGTAGGAATGAACAAACTTCGCGCTACAAAATCGTTCGACCTCGATCTTTTATTCATTCCCGGGCCCTTTCCTGGCTTTTATAGCAAGGAACGAGCCACGATCCACATTCCTTAATGGGGCTTAAAAGGAAAAACGGGGCCAGGGGCCTGCTTATGAAGGAGCAAGCCCGTCGTTATTGTTATTACGGAAGGATTCAGGGTTGTTTTGTAGGCGTGGATGCCGGGGCTGCCTGGATCAATGCGTAAAAAGGTAGCTTTTCCCTGTTGGAATAAACCGGCCAGGATACATCCTTGAAAACAACGTCCGTCATTTCCCTGCCGGTGCTCGTATTGAAGAATCGCGGACCGGACTTTTTAATACATTTTCCGGTGGAATCGTAATACCGGTCCCGGATGACCTTCACGAGGAATTGCTGTTCGTCCCCTTTGTCCCTCTGGTAGGCCCCGAATCGCCTGAAATCCGAATGGATTTTTTCCAAGGACCCGTCATCCCGGAAATAATATTTGAGGTAATGGACCCATTCTTTCGCGGGCCCCTTGGCTTCCAGGGCGGCCAGGAGGATGTTGGAGTCTTTCGAATAAACCGTGGCCTTCCGGGAAAAGCCCTTGCTGCAGGCCGCCTCAAGCTCGGCCAGGGAATGGAATTCAGTCCAGGCGTCGGGTTGGGCCCCGGCCAAAACGGCGAAGTAAAGCGTAACCAAACTATTGTTCTTGATTTGAAGGTCGATGTTCGAGCAGGATTCGCGGATTTGCCCTGTTTTTTTAGCCGTACTCTCGGCCGAAGCCGGGGAAACAAGAGGAAGGAATAGAAGGAGGAAAAGACCCAGGCACCGGTTCCTCACTGAGATTTCCTTTCAAGATAAAGATGGGCCTTGGGGTAAAAGACCTTGCACCGGCGGGCCTGCGGCCATTTTAGTCCGGGCCCCGTCGAAATCATTCTAAAAAGACGGTCGAAACGGGTGTCGTTCAAAAAGGGGGAAAGGAAACTCACGTTTCGCTTTCCGAGCCTCCCTCGAGCGCTTCCATGGTTTTTTCAACGAAGTTCTTCGGCAGGGACCGGTGCCCCTTCGCCTTCTGGTATTCCTGCTTCCACCGGGCATGTTTTTCGAGGTAAGCCCTGTCCGATTCGCTCAATTTTCCGAGCCAAACTTCGAAAGCCTCAAAATCCATCGGTTCCCACTCCTGGCCGGTTATCCCACTGCCGCGGCGCTTTAATAGGCGCCCCCGGCGGGTCCCCCATTGGGCGGTTGGTTATTCGGTTGCGGGTCATTCGATCCCTGGTTAAAAGCGTTTCCATCCGAATCGAACATTTGGAAAGACCCGTCGTCGAAAACCAAAAGGACTTGCAACGGTTTTTCACCTTGGGCGCTTGAGAATTTGACTTCCTTCACGTTCGAGCCGAGGTAGACCGGTTTGTTGTCCGTCTCTCCCTCGGCCGTATCGTAAAGAAAGGCGTCCCCGCCGACGATCTTTACCATCCGGGTGCCGTCCTTGCTGTTGTAGGACGTTTCAGCCGATGCCGATGGGTTGGGGGCCTGCACCGTATCGGTCGAATTGGCCGGTACGTATTGGTCGTTGTTGTACATATAAACCACGTTCACATGGTAAGGGTCCTGCCACCACCACCCGCCGTTATACCAATAGCACCAACGGAAGGCCACGGGGTCGTACCACCACCAATTGTTCCCGTACCAGCGCGTCCAGAAGCAATGGTTCCCCCAATACCAGCCGTACCAGTGGTAGCCCCAGGAATCGTAGTAATGGCAGTAGTTCGTTCCGTTCCAGCTGTGCCAATAGTAGTGGTTAGAGATCGTTTCCTGGTTGTTGTAGATACCGACCTGGGCCGTGAAGGCCGTGTTATGGGTGAAGGTCGTCATGTGGGTCTGGACGATGGCCGCATTGGCGCCCCTGGGGGCCAAGACGGACGCATGCAAGGCGGCTCCATCGGGACCCATGCGGGGCTGGGTAAAAGTGGAATGGCCGGCGTCGGCGGTCAGGATATTTTTCCGGTCCGCGATCGGCTGTGGCAGGCGGGTGACGCCCAGGTTCCGGAGCCTGGGTGAAACTTGGTTGGGATGGTTCCAACCGGCGCCTTGGGAGGAATTGGACGGGTTGTGGTTCTGAAAATGGTTGTTGTTCGGGCTGCCCTGGGGCCTCGGCGTGAAGTGGCGGGCCCCATTGTTGTTGGCGCCTGCGGGGGGCCTGTTTCCATTACGAACCCTGTTTTTAGGTTTGTTGTTCTTATAGTGTTTCTCAGGTTGGGGATTCCCCATCCCCCCTCCGGAGTTATCCCCCCAGCCGTCCTTGCCATGACGGCCATGGTCGTCTTGCGCCCAAACACTTGTCAGGGGAAAAAGAGCCAGTATCAGGATCAAAGCCAGGGACGTTTTCATGAGAACCTCGCCTTTGGGGTATCTTAGGAAGCATTATGACAGGTTGAGGACGGCTTCCTTGTTCTTTTGACGTGCCAGGCAAAGGCTTGGTTTCGTCCAAACCCTTTAAATCATGGGTCTTATTTAAGGAAAAAGGATTCGAAAGGCACCCGATCCAAACCAGACGGCCGGGGGAATATTCGGATTCGGAATGGAAATCTTGGGAGAGGTCAGTAGCCCCCATAGCCGGGAACGGGCGTTCCGTTGGCGCTGGTGGGGTTGGAGCTTCCTTTACAACCAAAACCAAGTCCAACCAACAACAAAAGAATGAGGACCATCCCCATCCATCTTTTCATGGTCCACCTCCTCAGGAACAACAGGTGGAATGGAAGGGACCCCTTCCACCCCGGTTGCGGACTTTAGTTGACGGTCGCCACGCCCGCCAGGGCCGTGCAACCGGTGGCGCCACAGGTGCCGTTGCTCGGGCTGCACCCGGAGGCGTGGAACCCGCAATGGAAATAATAGCTTCCCGTGGCAGGGAAGGTATAAGTCACCGATCCGGAGGTGTAACCCGAAATGAGGTTCCCTCCCACCGTCAAACAAGTGGTCGAGCCGTTGTCGAAATACAGGGGGTGGATGCCGGCCGACGGCAGGATGACCGTGTCACCCACGTGGGCGGTAAAAGTCAGGAGGCCCCCGGTGCCGTTCGCGCCGCCGGAAACGGTGTAAATATAGTTTGTTGCAGAAGCAGAACTGTTACCGATGGAGACATTAAAAGTCACCGGGGCTGCGGGAACAGGCGTGGGGGTAGGGAGGGCGGCGGGCGCCGTCAAGGTGTTCCGCACACAGGCCATCTGGGTGGCTGAAACGCTGCCGAGGAAACAAAAGGCCAGGATCAAAAAGGTTTTGATATTCAAGGGGAGCCTCCCGCGGTTTCGCTATGGTTAAATAATACTGCGATGATCCAAAAGTTACAGCCGTTAACCGCCCGAAAACGGCCAAATGGAGCTGAAAGGCGGCCTTTTTCACCCGACTTTGGGCGGTGCCTCCGTTTATTTGAAAAACCAAAACACCGCTCACCCTACCCGTCTCCCAAACGGCTCTCATAGGGAAGAACCCCTATGGACCCATCAAAACCACTGCCAGGGGGCGAGGGTTTTCGCGGTGGTTCCCCCTCTCCCTCGACGGGAGAGGGTAGGGTGAGGGTGAAGCGGGAACGATTCGGCCAAACTAAAACCCTTCCATTAATTTTTATCCGCGGCTTTTGAACCCGCCGAAGATTCGTCCGTTTCCAGGTCATCGGACCGGTCCTTGGCGATGTCGAAGGATTTCAAGATTTCCGCATTGGCTTTTTCGGCATCCTTCGCCTTCAACACGACCCAATTCCCGAAGTTGTCGGCGTCCCCCGTGGGGTGGTCGAGTTCGATGACGTCGTAACCCCCTTGCGGCCGCTTCAGGGCTTCCACCACGTCCTTGAGTTCGGAGATGGCCTTTCCGTTCACATTCACCACCACGGCCTGCTTGAGGTTGTGGTATCCCACGTTCACGTCGTGGGGCAGCACCTCGTTGATCAGGACCACTTCCTTACGGTCGGCCGAGGGCATGCCGTTCTCATAAAGGTCCTCCAGCTGGGAGGGGGCGCCGCCGCTTTTCCAAAGGCTCAGGTAATTGGCGCTCAAGGGCAGGAAAACCAGCCCCCCGAAAATATAATAGGAAGGCCGGATGTCGTATTGGGGCCCTGGCACCAGCAAATCGAAAGGCTGGAGCTTCAGCGAAAGGCTTTGGGCCTTGCCGTCCCGCAGAATGCCCAACCGGATCGACTGCCCCATCTGGAACCGGCTGACAATATAGGAGAAGCTCAGCCTTTCGTCGCTGCGGAAGGGGATGGTGCCGTTATTGGCGATCTTCACCCCGTCAACGGAGGTCACCACGTCCTCATTCTTCAAAATCCCCCAGGCCGGGGAGCCGTAATAAACCCTCGTTACCAGGATGCCCGATTCCCCCGCCTCCATCTTGTAGTAAGAGCGCAAAGTCGGGCTCTCCATCTTTTGCCAGTAAAAACCCAAATCCGGCGCGCCGCCTGAAACGCCGTCTTTCATGTCCTTCAAGGACTGCTGGATGATGACGATCGGCACGATATAACCCGTATTTTGGGCCTCCGAGCCGCTGAAGGCCTGGAAGGCGATCCCGATCATCTTGCCGCCCTCGAAAGCCGGACCCCCGCTGTTGCCCGGATTAATGGCCGCATCGGTCTGGATGGTCATGAAATTCCGTTGGGAATGGATGTACCGCTGCACTTCGATGCGCGACACCACCCCTTCGGTGATGGAAAGCTCGTCGCCGCCGATGGGAAAACCGTAGACCGCCACCTTGTCCCTTTGGGTCGGGAGGTCCCCAAACACGACCGGCACCGTGTCCTGGAAGAAATCGGGGTCCGTCACCCTCAGGACCGCCACTTCGCGGTCGTGGTCCACGTATTCGACCTTGGCGGTGTATTTCTTGGTGTCACCGGCCTTCATGACCTGCAGGAAGACCTGGTCGGAGACCACATGGGCATTGGTCAAAATCCGGTGGCCGGGGAGGATGCAGCCCGAGCCGCTGGCGCTGAACTGGTATCCCAGGACCCAGGGTTGGTAGTAGTTGGGCCGGTTGGTAACCGTGAAGATCTGGACCACGGATTTTTTAAGGGAGGCGTTGTCGGCCAGGAGGGCCGGCGCCAAAAGCCAGAAACAGGCGAAAAGCAATAGACGGGTCTTTCCCATGACATCCCTTTCCATTTTCGATTGGCCGCTATCATATCAAAAAAAGAAGCCCCGGTTTTTGGACGAACCAGGGCTTCTTCAACTTGCGACACGTAACTCAATTTTTGTAATTCGGCTGTTGCGCCAACTTCCCCCTCTGAAAGAGGGGGATCGAGGGGGAGTTAGCCATCTTGGTTAACCCGAAAACTTCTAATACCCCCTCTGCTCCCCCTTTTTCAAAGAGGGAGGTCATTCGAACTGACCCATGCCCCCCAAAGCTTTATTGCTTGCCTTGGACCAATTTGTCGACCACCGAGGGGTCGGCCAGGGTGGAAACGTCCCCCAGGTTGCCCGTGTCGTTCTCGGCGATCTTCCTCAAAATCCGCCGCATGATCTTCCCGCTTCGGGTCTTGGGAAGTCCCACGGCGAACTGGATCTTATCGGGCTGGGCGATGGCTCCGATTTCCTTGCGCACGTGCTGGACCAGTTCTTTTTTGATCTCCTCCGAGACAGCCACGCCCTCCTTAAGGGTCACATAGGCATAGAGGGCCTGCCCTTTGATATCGTGGGGATAGCCCACCACCGCTGCTTCCGCGACCTTGGGATTGGAAACCAGGGCGCTTTCCACCTCAGCCGTGCCAATGCGGTGGCCCGAGATATTCACCACGTCGTCCACCCGGCCCAGTAGCCAATAATCCCCGTCCAGGTCCACGCGGCACCCGTCCCCGGTGAAATAGACGTTGTTGAAGGTCGAAAAATAAGTGTTGATGAACCGGTCGTGGTCGCCCCAGGTCGTGCGCATCATGCCGGGCCAGGGTTTCTTGATGCAGAGCTTCCCCCCCTCGTTGGGCTTGCACTCGGTGCCGTCGTCCCGCAGGACGGCCGGCTCCACGCCGAAAAAGGGCCTGGAGGCGCTTCCCGGTTTGAGGGTGATG
>Ga0070734_10002289_pt1 | contig 23800 bp, 20 predicted proteins | sample Coa_R1_8_FD_66444 | JGI IMG/M metagenome (GOLD analysis project Ga0070734, IMG submission 66444) | Surface soil microbial communities from Centralia Pennsylvania, which are recovering from an underground coalmine fire - Coalmine... | ecosystem: Environmental > Terrestrial > Soil > Unclassified ...
AGGGTCGATATGCGCTTCCTCATAAGCTTCGGCGATAACTTGTGCGATCACCTTCCCGATCAAGAGAGTCGCCTCCGATATCGGGACAAGACCTTATTGAGTCTGCCCCCATCGTCGCGCGCGAAACAATTCCACGTCCGCCCTACTCCACGCAACGAGCAGAACCACCCAACTCACTCGATCGGCAACGCTCAGTTGGTGTCAGCGAAAAATCCCTGCACTGCTATGCCACTTGTCGGCTCCATGCGCGTAATCTCACCTCTTGGGCCACCTCGGATATTCCACGTTAAACTTGAAACATTGTGACAGCCTGGACTGCCGGGACCGAGGTGGGCCCGTACGTGCTGCTTGCGCCGATTGGCGCGGGCGGCATGGGGGAGGTGTGGAAGGCGCGGGACACAAGGCTCGGCCGCATCGTGGCGGTGAAACGGATCAAGGGGCGTCGGAACTCCCGGTTTGAGCAGGAAGCTCGTGCTATCGCCGCCCTGAATCATACCCACATCTGCCAGATTTACGACATTGGGCCGGATTACCTGGTGCTCGAATACATCGAAGGGCGGCCCCTCAAGGGGCCGCGGGCAGCCGAAGAGGCCGTCAGGCTGGCGGCGCAGATTGTCGAAGCGCTGGACGCCGCGCACCACAGGGGCGTGATTCATCGCGATCTCAAACCCTCCAACATCATGGTGACGTCAGAAGGGTCGGTGAAACTGATCGACTTCGGACTCGCTAAGCAGGCTGCCGATGAGGATGAGACCGCGACCCTCGAAGGCACTGTGGTGGGCACTGCCGCGTATATGGCTCCCGAGCAAATACAGGGCAAGACACTCGACGGGCGGTCGGACATCTTCAGCTTTGGCGCCGTCTTGTATGAGTTGCTGAGTGGACGCCGCGCCTTTCCCGGTGAGACTACCGCGTCCGTCATCGCGGCTATTCTCCACAGCGAGCCGGAGCCTCTGGCTTCGCGCCCGGCATTGAGTCGAATCGTCAAGCGTTGCCTCGCGAAGCCGCCATCTGAGCGGTATCAGACGATGACGGAGCTCAGGTCAGCCCTTGACTCCCTTTCCGAGAAACCTGAAGACCTGCCGCCGTCGATAGTCGTCCTACCCTTCGCCAATTTGAGCCGGGATGCGGATGACGAGTATTTCTCAGACGGGCTCGCCGGAGAAATTATCAATGCCCTCACTCAGATCTCCGGACTCAAGGTCATCGCGCGCACCTCGGCCTTCGCTTTCAAGGGTATGAGCGAGGATATACGCAAGATCGCTGGAACACTTGGTGTAACCAATGTTTTGGAGGGGAGCGTGCGTAGGGTTGGAAACCGCCTCCGCGTCACCGCGGAGTTGATCCATGCCGCCGATGGCACTCACCTGTGGGCACAACGCTACGATCGCGAGATGACGGATATCTTCGTTGTGCAGGATGACATCGCCGCAGCGATCACCGAAGCGTTAAAGCTGAAGCTGTCCGCCAGGCAAGTTACCGCTCGGCCACACGAACCCAATTTGCCGGCGTACGAAGCATTTTTGAAGGGAGTACACCAGTATCCGCCCGGCGATGGTGTCTCAGGGGCAGAAGCAACCCGCCGTCAGGAAGACTACTTCAAGCAGGCAATTGCCTTAGATTCGCAGTGGGCCGCGCCCTATGCCGCGTTGAGTCGCCAGCACTTCTACCTCGGCCTGCTCGGTTCGCGCTCGCTTAGCGAAATGGTCCCGCTTGCGCGGGCGGAAGCCCGAAAATCACTGGAGCTATCTCCCTCCGAACCCGATGCGCGCGCTGTGCTTGGCGCGATCGCAGCTTCCCATGATTACGATTGGAAAGAAGCCGAGAAGCAGTTTGCATTCGCCTTGGCGGCTGAGTCTCCAACCCCGATAGTTCGCGATCTGTATGCCACATTCTATTTGTTGCCGTTCGGGAGATTCGAAGAAGCAATCGAGCAGGAAACCCAGGCGATTGCTCAAGACCCGCTGAACCCCTTCTGGCGAGTTCGTCGTTGCCTCCCCTTATTACATGCGGAGATGTATGAACGCGCCACTGTCGAAGGACATAAGTCGCTGGAGTTCAGCAAAAGCGACTTCCTGCCCTACTCCGTAATCGCTGCCGGTCACTTTTTCGCGGGCAACGCCGCCGAAGCGAGGGAGCCAGCGGAAGAAGCCGTCCGCCGCTCGAGGAACGCGTGGGCCGTAGGCTTTCTCGCGGGTCTTCTGGCGCTGACTGGCGAAAAAGTGCGCGCAGAGAGACTGATCGACTCAATGCAGGGCATGATTCCAATCGGCATGACCGTGTATTACCTCGTCAGCGGGGACCTCGATGCCGCCATCGATTGGTATGAACGGGCAATTGAACAGCGCCAGCCTTTGGCAGTGATGCTCGCGGCTGCCGGATACATGAAGGCCATACGCTCCAGTCCGCGATGGCCCAAGCTGGCGAAAATGATGAACCTGCCGGCGACCCGTTGATATTGCCGCAACTATCGCGTTCCCCAAAAGACTGCTAACTAAGAGCGCTAACGCCCAACGCGCTGATGTGGCATCCCTCGTTGTGGTCCGAGGCAATAAGGATTCACACAACTCGCAAATTATCCCCATCCCCTCCAGCCCCCGGCACTTACCGCCAAACCATCTGCCGGAAAAACCGCGCTCTCGCGGAACTGCGCGCGATAATGAGGGTGTGGAAAGAGCGATGCAAAGCCGTCGGACGGTTCGGGGCCGGCTCGCCTCTCAAACCGGAGCGAAACCGTTCGCTTGGTACCACGCGCAGACTCCCCGTTAACCGGTTCGCTTGCAATAAACTTTTCGAAAACTCCGAAACGTACGTTTCGCAGAACGGCGAAAATGCCGGACCCGGCGCAGGCTTTAGGCCGGCTGGACTTTCGGCCGTCTCAGACCTGCACCAGCTGCTTGGCCGCCTGCCGCGCTTCGTTGCCCGCTTCCGCCGTCAGATCGCGCATCCCGAACTGCACGCCAATCTTCTTGAGGAAGTCGTACGGCGGCACGCCGCCCGCGAACACCCACACGAAATCGTTGGCAATTTCCTGCTTCGCGCCGTTCACATCCAGAATGACGGATTCCGCCTTGAACTCCACCGGATTCGACTGGAACACCACGTTCAACTTGCCCGTCCGCATGCACTCCGCCACTCGCTTCGCGTTGCGCTCCTTGATGCGGCTGAACGCGTCCTTCCGATACGACAGCGTCACCGTGTTGCCGTGCTGATGCGCCAGCCCCATCGCTGCCTCGATGGCGCTGTCGCCGCCGCCCACCACCAGGATCTTTTTGTTCACGTAGTGATCGGCTTCGATCAGCCGGTACATCACCTTCGGCAGTTCCTCGCCTTTGACCCCGAGTTTGCGCGGCGTCCCCGTCCGGCCCAGCGCCAGCACCACCGCGCGCGCCCGGTACTTCCCCTTGCTCGTGCCCACTTCGAAGATGCCGTCCTGCCCCTTGACCAGTTCTTCCACCTTCTCGCCCGTGTGAACCTGGAAGTCCACCCGCTTCAGCACCTGGTGCCAGAACCCCAGCAGGTCCTCCTTCGAAAGTTCGGTCTTCTTGAATTTCCCGTACATCGGAAACTCCACCGGGCTGGTCATCACCAGCTTCTGGCGCGGATACTTGCTCACGGTGCCGCCGATCTCGTCCTGCTCCAGCGTCAGGTACTTGAGCTTGCGTTCAATCGCGCGCAGAGAAGCGCTGATTCCCGCCGGCCCCGCTCCCACAATCAGCACGTCATAAACGCCCGGCATCACCGGCGCCGCCTCAAGCCGGCCGTTGATCGTGTCGATCGCTTCGCGCCCCTGGTTCACGGCATTTTTGATCAGAGCCAATCCGCCCAGTTCGCCGATGATGAACAAATTTTCGATGCTGGTTTCATACGCATCGGTCATGTACGGCATATCGGCGCTCATGCTCGGCGTTGCGCGCACCATGGTGATCGCGCCCACCGGGCATGCTTCCGCGCACAGGCTGTGGCCGATGCATTTGTATCCGTTGACGATCGCCGCTTTTCCGCCGAGCATCGCCAGGACGTCGCCTTCCGGACACACCGTCGTGCAAATGTGGCAGCCGATGCAATATTCGGTGTCGATGTGCGGGTGCTGCGCCGTGGGTCCTTCCGAATAAACCTTGCCTTTTTCGGCCGCAGCCCGCGCCTTCGCATCCCGCGTCTTCAGGCTGCGCAGATAGAGCCGGACCGGGATCCCTAAAATCGCGCCATAAAGCAGGATGTAAAAACCGTATGTGACCAGAGAGTCTGACATGTGGGCCGATCTCTTAGGCAAGTCATGCGCCCGAACTAACCTATGTAAATCAGGAGCGAAAAGACGACGGTTACGCGGTGAAATCGCTGATGCCTTCGGTCAGCATGTGTAAGATCTGCGGGCAGATCATTCATATGCTGTGCCTTTCCGCACAGGGTTGACATCCGCCCGCCCCTCTGTAAAAATCAAGGTATAGGCGAATAAAAGGCGAATATGAGCGCCGCTCTCCTGCAAAAACAGTTCGAATCCGTGCTCCAGTGGCAGCCCCGCCCTACCCCGGAGTTGGTGCGCACCGGCATTTCCGAAATCGATGCCGCCACCGGCGGCCTGCCGCGCGGCTCTCTGACCGAAATTTTCGGGCCGGCTTCTTCAGGCCGCACCAGCCTGCTGGTTTCGATTCTCGCCGCGGCCACCGACCGCCAGGAAATTTGCGCTCTGGTGGACACCGAAGATTCCTTTGATCCGATTTCTGCCGCGGCCGCCGGCGTCCGCCTCGACCGCCTTTTGTGGATCCGCTGTAGCCATAATGCCGGGAATGCGTTGAAATCGCTCGATCTGCTCATCCAGGGCGGCGGGTTCGGGCTGGTCTCGCTGGATTTGGGCGATACGCCGCCCCACACAACTCGTCGCATCTCGCTGACCTCCTGGTTCCGGCTCCGCCGCGCTATTGAAAACACCCCCACCGTGCTGGTCACGGTGGCGCAGCAATCCAACGCCAGGACTTGCGCTTCCTTGAGGCTCGAATGTTCCCGCGAGGGCGTGACCTGGTCGGGCGGGAAGCCGCTATTCCACGGAGTACGTGTGCGATTGACCGCCAGCCGCCGGAGAACTGTATGTACGCCTGTCTTCACGGCCCCGGCATTCTGACGGCGTTGGCGTTCGAGTTTTCGCCTGTCGTGGAGCAAACTGCTCCCGACACCGTGGCATTCGACGTCTCCGGCCTTGACCGTCTCTTGGGGCCCGTACAGGATATCGCCGCAGCCATAATGCGGCGTGCCGCCGAAACCGGAGTGACCGCCCGGCTCGCACTGGCCGCCAATCCCGATGCCGCCATTTGCGCCGCGCGCGGCTTTAACGGGACTAGTATTCTCCCCCAAGGCGATGAAGCAAAATTTCTCGGATCGCTGCCGCTGAAATTGCTCGGGCCCTCTCCGGAATTGGAAGAAACGCTGGAGCGCTGGGGCATCCGGCGCTTTCAGGATCTGGCCGCACTGCCACCGCTCGGAATTGCCGAGCGATTGGGTCCGGAAGGTCTGCGTTTGCGCTTACTGGCACGCGGCGAGGGGGAGCGGAAGCTGCTTCCTCTCCAAGATCCGCCTCGCTTCGCTGACGAACTCGAGCTGGATTATCCGGTGGAACTGCTCGAGCCGCTGGCATTCGTGCTCTCGCGGCTGCTCGGCGGGTTAACCACGCGGCTGCTGACCCGCGGTCTCGCCACCGACGAACTGCGGCTCCGCTTGAAGCTGGAGCCCCGCGGTTTCCATGAACGAACATTGCGGTTGCCGGTGCCCTCGCTGGACCAGCGCGCGTTTCTGAAGCTGCTGCAACTGGACCTGGCGGCGCATCCGCCTGCAGCGCCCGTGCTGCACGTGCGGCTGCAGGTCAACCCGGTGAAGCCGCGCGCGGCGCAGAACGGACTGTATGTTCCGTTGGCGCCCGAGCCGGTAAAGCTGGAGCTGACGCTGGCGCGCATCAAGGCGATGGTGGGGGAGGAGAAAGTCGGCTCGCCGGAGTTGCTGGATACCCATCGGCCGGGTGCGTTTCGAATGACGTGGGGCGCTCCCGGAACGGGTATACTCCGACCTTCCCCACGCATTGTAATACGCATGTTCCGGCCGCCGCGCGCGGCGCGGGTCGCGGTTGCCTCCGGTAAGCCCAGCTTCGTGGCCGCCGAGGGCGTCCGCGGGCGCGTGCTCGAACTGGCCGGACCATGGCGCACCTCGGGCGACTGGTGGACCATCGATCCCTGGGAGCGCGACGAATGGGACATCGCATTGAGCGACGGCGCGCTCTACCGGATTTATTGCGCGCCGCCCGGCTGGTTTGTCGAGGGCAGCTATGACTGAAGGCTATGTCGAGCTGCACGCGCGCTCCGCGTTCAGTTTTCTGGAGGGGGCTTCGGTTCCCGAGGAACTGATCGGCATCTGCGCGCATTACGGCATGCCGGCGATGGCGCTGGTGGATCGCAACGGTGTTTACGGCGCGCCGCGTTTTCATATGGCCGCGAAAAAAGCATCCCTCCGCGCGCATATCGGCTCTGAGATCAGCTGCGTAAACGGCGTCACGTATCCGCTGCTGGCCGAGACGCGCGAAGGCTACCGCAACCTGTGCCGCCTGGTGACGCGCATGAAGCTGCGCGCCAAAAAAGGCGGGGGCGCGGCCACCCTGGAAGAACTGGCGGAATTTTCCAAAGGCCTCATTTGCATTACGCGCCACCCCGAGGAGCGCCTGATCGAGATATTCGGCAGGCACAACGTGTATGCCGAACTGCAGCGCCATTATCATCGCGAGCAGGAGGCGCGCAACCAGGAAATTTTCGAGACGGCACGGAGGCTGGGACTTCCGCTGGTGGCCACCAACGCCGCGGCACACGCCACGCCGGTTCAGCGCGAACTGCTCGACGTCTTTACGTGCATCCGCAACCACGTGACGCTCGACACGGCCGGGCGCCTGCTCGAGCGCAACTCCGAACGCCACGTGAAGACGCCGGCGGAAATGGCGCGGCTGTTTACCGATCTGCCGGAAGCCATCGCGAACACGCTGGAAATTTCCTCGCGCCTGGAATTCACGCTCGCCGATCTCGGCTACGAATTCCCGCCGTATCCCGTGCCGGAAGGCGAAACCATGATGTCGTTTCTCCGCAAACGCGTCGACGAAGGCGCGCGGCGCCGCTACCAGCCGTATTCGGAAAAAGCGCGGCTGCAGATTGAGCATGAGCTGGCGTTGATCGAGAAACTGAAGCTGCCCGGTTATTTCCTGATCGTCTGGGACATTGTGCGTTTCTGTAAGGAGCACGGCATTCTGGTGCAGGGCCGCGGCTCGGCAGCCAACAGCGCCGTCTGTTATTCGCTGGAAATCACTGCCGTGGATCCGGTCGGCATGGAGCTGCTGTTCGAGCGTTTCCTTTCCGAACAGCGCGGCGAATGGCCGGATATAGATATCGATCTTCCGAGCGGCGATCAGCGCGAGCGCGCCATCCAATATGTGTACGAGCGCTTCGGCAAGCTCGGCGCGGCGATGACCGCCAACGTGATCACCTACCGCGGCCGTTCGGCGGCGCGCGAGGTCGGCAAGGCGCTGGGCTTCGAAATCACGACGCTGGAAAAATTATCAAGCCTGGTGCGCGCGTGGGAATGGAAAGACCCCAAGGACACCACCGAACGCCAGTTCCGCGAAGCCGGCTTCGACCTCCATCATCCGCGCGTGCGCAAATTTTTCGAGCTGTATCAGATGGCGCAGGATCTGCCGCGACATCTCGGCCAGCATTCCGGCGGAATGGTGATTTGCCAGGGGCAGCTCGATTCGGTAGTTCCGCTCGAGCCCGCCGCCATGCCCGGCCGCGTGGTGGTGCAGTGGGACAAAGAAGATTGCGCCGATCTGGGGATCATCAAGGTCGACCTGCTCGGCCTGGGCATGATGGCGGTGATCGAAGAGTGCCTCGACCTGATTCCCAAAGTCTACGGCAACTCGGTGGACCTCGCGCACCTGCCGCAGGACGATCCCGCCGTGTTCCAAGCGCTGCAGAAAGCCGATACCATCGGCATGTTCCAGGTGGAAAGCCGGGCGCAGATGTCGTCTCTGCCGCGCATGATGCCGAGGAAGTTTTACGACATTGTGGTGCAGGTGGCGATCATCCGGCCGGGGCCGATCGTGGGCAAGATGGTGCATCCGTATTTGAACCGGCGGCAGGGCCGGGAAGCGCCGGATTGCCTGCACCCGTCGCTGGAGACGGTGCTGCACCGCACGCTGGGCGTGCCGCTGTTCCAGGAGCAATTGCTGCGCATGGCGATGATCGCCTCTGGATTCAGCGGCGGGGAAGCCGAAGAACTGCGCCGGGCGATGGGATTCAAGCGCTCGGAAAAGCGGATGAAGGATATCGAAGTGAAGCTGCGCGCCGGCATGGAGCGCAACGGCATTACGGGCAAGGCGCAGGAAGACATCGTCCGGTCCATTACTTCATTCGCGCTGTACGGCTTTCCGGAATCGCACGCAGCGAGTTTTGCCCTGCTCGCGTATGCCAGCGCGTACCTGAAATGCCATTACCTGGCGGCGTTCACGTGCGCCATGCTGAACAACCAGCCGATGGGTTTTTATTCCCCGGCGATTCTGATCAAAGACGCGCAGCGGCATGGGTTGCGCGTGCTGCCGGTGGACGTGACGCGGTCGGAGTGGAGGTGCACGGTGGAGGAGCCCGGCCATTGTCTTCGTCTCGGTCTGCGGTACGCAAGAGGGCTGCGTGAAGAAGCGGGGCGCGCGATTTTGAACGCGCGCGCGGTCCGCTCGTTCACCAGCGTGGACGATCTCGCGTTGCGCGTCCGCGCACTGCGTAAAGAGGAAATCAACCGGCTGGCCGAGATCGGCGCGCTCAATACGCTCGACAAACTGCATCGCCGCGACGCCCTTTGGGAGGCGCAGCGCGCGATTCTGCCGGTGGGGCCGCTATTGGCGCCGCTCGAGGAAAAAGACGCGCCCTCGCCGCTCGAGCGCATGAACACGGAAGAGCGCCTGTGGGCCGATTACCGCGGCACCGGGATGACCATCGGCCGCCATCCGATGTTCTACCGGCGCGCCGAAATGAACGCGCGCGGCGTCACGCCCGCCGTCCAACTGGCCGCCGTTGCCGACGGCCGGCTGGTGCGCATCGCCGGCTCGGTGATCGTGCGCCAGCGGCCCGGCACGGCCAAAGGCTTCGTGTTCCTCAGCATGGAGGATGAAACCGGCATCATGAACGCGATCGTCACGCCGCCCATGTTTGACCGCTACAAATTTGAGGTGCTCAGCGAGCGATTCCTGCTGGTGGAAGGCATCCTGCAAAATCTGGATGGCGTGATTTCCGTAAAAGCCGGCCACATCGAAGGCCTGCCGGCCGGCGCAGCGGCGGAATCGCACAATTTTCATTAACCTTCAGACTACTTCCAGGTGGCGCCCCCGGGCATACTCGATCAACTTCTGGTCGCGCGTCAGCAAACGGGCGCCCATCCTCCGAGCAGTGGCCGCGATGATCCGATCGGCGGAATCGCCGTGAAAAGGCCCGGGCAGCCGGCTGCTGTCGAGCGCAATTTCCGGCGTGAGCGGAACGAGGGTTAATCCCGGCGTTGCCAACGCCTCTTCGACCCACTGCTCGCATGGAGACTGGAGGCGGATCCGCTGCTTCGCCTCCAACATGCCAAGTTCCCAAACCGAAATCACGGACAGGAGCAATTTGCCTTCTGCCGCGGCCCACTGGACGGTTTTCCGAGCCCTCCCTGAAAACTCGCTGCCGGCGCCCAACTGCAGCCAGACCCAATAATGAGTGTCCAGAAGCACGGGCTTGGCTTCGCTACTCATCCGCGTCCCATTTCTCCCCAACGGACGCGACGAGGTCTCCGCGGATATCCGCCGACCCTTTCATTCTTCCAAACAGCGCGGGAGGCTCTTCTTCCGGCGGCAACAGCCGCGCGACAGGCCGTCCGCGCTTCGTGATGATGATCTCTTTGCGGCTACGATGCACCTCGTCGAGCAGATGAAGGCACTTGGCCTTGAATTCCCCTGCAGCAATCTGGGTCTTCATACCATGGTCACATCAGCGGGCAGGAAGGCCGTTCGCGCCCCTGCCGCCCGAAATCCTCAAGGGTTTCGGCCTTGAGCCATGAATCTGTAGCTGGTTACCCAGGTCTTGCTCTGGTGGATCGACGGCAGCAAGCGGCTAGGAAGGCGCGCCAAGGCGGCCATGCTCCGTCCCGGAGCCTCGCTTTGGATCAGCGCGGCGTCGGCTTGGGATGGAGGTCCCGGGATAGCGGTATTTCCTCGTCGGAGTGGCTGGCCCTGGAGGCGTGGCGGAAGCATCACCGGGAACATGGGTGCTGAAACAGATAAGTCCTCGATGCGTTCTATACCGGCTGTAACTCTGTTAAACCGCTTACTTCACCGAGCCGAGCGATAGCGACAAACTCCTGGCGAATTGTTTCGACTTGCCGTAAAGTTCATGAGAGACGCGGAGGTGATTGTTGCCCAACGTCCTATTCATTCACGACAACCTCGGCCTGCAAGCATGGGTGGCCGATGCACTCGCACGGGAGGGATTTGCTGTCATCCCGGCCAAGACACCGATGGACGCACTGAGACTGCTGGCACGATTGAGATCGCCGGTGGATCTGCTGATTGCTCCGGCAAACGACGTGGGCAGGCTGGCGAATGCGCTACGTCAGTCTCAAGGCTATCTCCGAATCATATCTGTGACGCCAGAAGCGGAGATGATGGAGGCGGCGGAATGGGTGAGGGCCGCACGGAGGAGTTTCAGCATGGCTGCGCACGCGTAGCGGTGCGCCGGCGCTGGGAGAGACACCACGCGCAGCAAAAGCAGCCCGAAAGGGCGATCCAATCACGACCGCTTTGGCCGGTCATAGAGCGCTCTCTCTCCTCTGCTTTCGAAGAATTTAACGATCAAGTCCCGCCGCGCCAGCACGGCCTTGATCTCTTCCCGGTTGGTATAGGGCAGTAGTTCCCGTTCGAGTATGGCTTGATCCAGCGCCTTCATCCGGGCCAGCAGACTACGGTCACACTCCACCAGGTTCTTCGAATTGCGGAGGCTGTGCAGAGTGCGGAATGAGCGGGTGTGGTCGATCATCCAGATGTGCCAGTCTTTGTCGATTCTCAAATTGCCCAAGTTCCGATCGATGTTGAATATCAGCTGGTCGAACACACGCATCACGTACATCTGCTGGTTCCAGGCTTCCGCATCGGGCGTCTTGATGTTCTTCTTGATCCGCTCTTCTTCGTCCATCATGTCGTTATCGACATACCAGCTAAACGAGGCGGCTTCCCCCATGTACCGGCGCTCCACGTAAGGCGGCATCATGTCATCGAGTCCCAGCAGGCGCGCCAGCTTCCATGCGGCGATATTGAACTTGTACGTGTCCTTAAAGTTGAATTCCTTGGTGCCGTCCTGCCCTTCAAATACGTCTTTGTGCTCGTCGATGCGCTGCACGTTAGCATCGTGCGTTACTTTTCCATCGGTGAGGGTGACCCGCCGCGTGTCGGTGATTCCCTTCTTCGCTGGCTTATCGGCCACGATCCGCGCCGTGCGCAGAAACTCCTCTTTTTGCTCGACGGTTAAAATGGGCGCATCCCCAGCAGGGGCGGGCGCCGGCAACAAGGGCAGGACTGCGATCCACACGCCTGCGGCTAAAGCGTATCGGAAGCGATGATTTACGATCTTCATGGGATGCGTGACTCCGTTATTCGTGGCCTTATCGGCACCGATAGTCTTTAGCGCTCGTCTTTGGTGCTCTTGCCTTCTACTATGGTTGTATAATCGCCCGTTCCGTCGGCCATTTCATACTTGCTTGTGCACTGAGTGGGCGATAACATCGTCATTGTAAGTCTTCCTTTGACGGCTTTGCCCGCGTACTTATCTTCCACCATCCACGTCCAGATATTTCCGTTAAGCGTTCCTGTGGCGGCACCGACGAGTCCCGCACTGTTGACGTAATAGGCAGTGTACACCTTCGCATGGCTGTCGTAGGTGATGATTTCGAGGGTCATCCTTAATTGGCCTTCACTGCGGCGCTCGACATAGAATCCCCCCGGCCCCAAAGTATCTGTTTCGGTGCTTGGCGACGACACGCGGCCTCCGGCCTACATAGAAACCGTCGTGCGGTCAGGGTATCGCTTCATCGCTGCAGTCAGGTTTGAAGACGAGAAGCCATTAACACCGAGCGCGATAACGCGACCCGTCGAACTCTATGAGCTGGTCGGCCGCGGCCGGTCTCATCTGTTATCAGGCTCGTTTTTCGAACTGCCTGCCGCGGTGGACGCCTTTCGTTCCGCGATCGAGATCGATCCGACCTATGCACCGGCGCACGCCGGCTTGGCGCGCGCACGGTGCCAGCAAGCAGCGTTTCGGGCGGCGCCGCACCGGGAAGCGTTCGCAGAAGCGAAGGCGTCTGCCTTGCGCGCGCTGGCGATGGACAGCGCCTCGGCGGACGCGCAAGTTGCCCTTGGCACGGTCCTTTTTCTCAGCGAGTGGGACTGGGCGGCGGCGGAGCGCAGCCTGCAACGTGCACTCGAAATCAATCCGGATCACACCGAGGCGCTCCTGCAGTATGGGTCGCTCCAGGAAGCGCTCGGGCGGCTCGACGATGGGCTGCGTTGCAAGCAACAGGCGCTCGCGCGCGATCCGCGATCGCCCGGCGTTCTGGTGCAGATCGCCATCTCGCATTGGCATCAGCGGAAGTACGACGAGACGCAAGTCTGGGCTCGGCGAGTTCTTGAGATCGACCCGAAGCATGTGCTGGCTAGCCAATTCATTACGCGCGTCTATTGGAGGATCGGGGACGTCAATAGACTCGCGGCCTGGATCGTCAGCCAGGCCATCGCGTGGGGCTTTCCCGAAGAGGGAGTGGCGGTGATGAAGCAGGTCATCGCGGACATGCAGCAGGTGTACGCGGCGGCCGGCCTTGCCGGGGTGAACCGATTCTGGGTGGATCAGATCACGAACCCGCAACTGGGCTTCGACATTTTGCTGAAGATGGCGTCCTTCCGCGCCGTTCTGTATGGGGCGGCAGGCCGGCTCGATGAAGCGTTCGACTGCCTTGATCAGGCCATCGCGGACCGCGACCCAGCACTCGTTCACCTGGCGGTCACCCCGGATTGGGACAGCCTGCGCGATGACCCTCGGTTTGCGCAACGCCTGCGATTGATGGCGCTCCCTGCGGTCGTGCATTCCAACATCGGCTACGTGTAGCGTAACTCTGCGGTTCTCAACTGCCGGATCGAACAAACATCTGATTGACGCCTCCATGGGTCAGTGTTGGTTCTTCCTGCCTGGAATGCCTGTGCCGCCACCCTTGGAAGTTTTAAGACTCCTTTCTGCAAGCGTCTTGCTCAAAAGGATCCGTTGATCGTACGAGAGCTTTGACAACTCATCCATCAGGTGCCCGTTCAGCTCTCGATTTTCCAGGCGCTGAATGAACGACGTGATTATGGCATGATCGGTGTCCATCCAAATAGTCGGGCAGCCACCACGCCAATCTGCTGCCAGGCGGTACAGCCCAAACGTGTTATTTGCATGTCACTAGCGGCGCCCGACTGTGGTATCCGCATTGACAATTTCTCCCCGTTGAGAACAACGGAGGACGCGCCATGCCCGAAGCACAGCCAGGACCGAATGTCCTGACAAATACGGCTTGCTGGAAGATGTGCGCCTTGCAATTAATACCCTAATAGGCCTTAACAACCGCGAGATGGAGGCAGTGATTGCCGGTGACTTTGGCAAACTCAAACTCATCCACGAGGAGATTGCAGAGGCACGGGTGTGGAAAGATTCGTTGATCGACAACTACCACCGACATGTGCGGGAGCAACGGTGTTAGAGGTCTGCTGCACTTATTGTGGAATCTCTTCCCCACAGCCGCACTGAAGATGGTACAACCACGCACAGCCGGTGAAAGAATCCTGTAGCGCCGCGATCGCGGCTGTTCGCTTTGGTGAGCCGGCACCGGCACCGCAGCTTTTGCAGTACACACTGGCTCCTCCGGCCAAGGCCAAAAATATCCGCGAATTTGCAGTGTCCCCAGACGGCCGCTACCTGGTATTGGTTCCTCCCCGACGGCCGCCGCCTTCCTGTATCTGGCCATCGGCGGGTCCGCCGGTGGAATCTATGCTGCATCACTCGATTCCCAAGAAAACCGGCCTCTGGTCAAAGACGAGTCAAATCCGCGGTACCTGGCGGCCTCCGCGGCACACCCTCAGGCACTCCTACTCTTTGTGCGTGATCAGACGCTGATGGCCCAGCCGATTGATTCCAAGACGTTCGCCCAAACCGGCGATCTGTTCCCCGTGGCGGAGCAGGTATCGCGCGGTCCCGCCGCCGGGAGTTATCTTTACTCGTTGTCCGACAACGGCGCGTTGATTTACCAGACCGGCGCCCCGGGCGGCACTGAGAGACATCTCTGGTTTGACCGCGCTGGCAAGGAGGCCGGAGCCGTCGGTGGAATGGTGCGAAGCCAGGGTGACTTTGCTATTTCGGCCGACGGCAAACGACTCGTAATCGGCCGCATATCGGATTCCAGTGCTGGCAGCGATCTCTGGGTTACGGATCTGGAACACAACGGAACCGAGACGCGCTTCACCTTCGACGCTTCCTTTAACAGTCACCCCGTATGGTCTCCCGATGGGAGCAAGATCGCCTTCGGGTCCAATCGCAGAGGAGGCATCCAGAACCTGTACCAGCGAGCTTCCAACAACACTGGCGAGGACGAGGCTTTGTTCGAATCGAAAGAGGTTCAGAAATATCCCTGGGATTGGTCCCGTGATGGGCGGTTTATCATTTTTCACGCCTTCGACCAGAAGATCCGCGACGATATCTGGGTTTTGCCGCTGACCGGCGACCGCAAACCTTCCGTTGTTTTGGCAACCCCGTTTCGCGAAATGCAGGGCCAACTCTCTCCGGACTCACGGTGGCTAGCCTATACCACGGATGCGTCCGGCCGCTTCGAAATTGAGGTGCAGCCGTTTGCGCCGGGTTTGGTCAAGCCGTTTACCGGCAAATGGCAGATCTCCACCGCAGGAGGCGTCCAGCCGCGCTGGCGCAGCGATGGCAAAGAGCTGTACTACCAGGCGCTCGACCGCAAGATGATGGCAGTTGAAATTCGTGCCACGGGACAAAGCTTCGACCACGGCCCACCGCAAGCGCTGTTTGAATCGCAGACCGACCTTCCTACCAACGCCGGGATTTGGGGATACGTCCCGAGCGCCGACGGCCGACGATTCCTGATCGCCATCCCCCCTGCCACCGCGAGCGAAGCGCCGCCGCTCACTGTGGTGGTGAACTGGCCGGCGGGTATCAGGAAATGAGTCTCCGCTTCGGCGCAAGGGGGTGAAAATCCGCCCGATCATTGCGCTACTGAGAGGCTCTTCACCAACTGGTACAGAAAAGTCTGGCCTTCGTAAAACGATTGAATCAGCATGCGCTCGTCGCGGATCACTGGCGATATCGATACTTAACGCTCCCCCACTTTCTTCATGTGCGGCAAATCCGCACGTCGGGCACTCTCCGTCAGGTTGACGTGAACGGGAGTGACCGTCGGAATCCCACTCGTCATGTAATCTCCGAGAGCCCGACCACTTGAGAATCGACCTCGGTGTCCCGACGCGCATTTCATTTGGGCTGATTCGATCGGCGAGAACTAGATCCAACCACCTCCGGATGAAATACTATTAGCAATTGGGCCTAGTCGGTTCAACCCGGATCCAAATCAGCAGCCACAGATCTGATCTCGGTCGCTGGCGGGCTGCACAGCGGCCTTCCGCGCCGGGCCTCCGTGATTACGTCCATGGTTACTTCGCGACTGAGAGCTTCTTGCCCGGGCCATTGCACGAGCGGCATCTCCCAGCACTTGAAGTCGCGATCGTGCTGAACTTCGCTGCTCCCCATCGAATCATCGACCCATCGGACCCTAAGCGAACAACCGAGCACGGAAAAGCGTGGATCGTCGCGCTGCAGCATCGCCATCATATCCGTGCGTGCTTCGGATCTCGAGATTTTATGGTGATTCGGTTCACTCCAGTCGGCGCACAGATGCTTCTGGGCACGCCGATGGACCTGCTTACGGATCGCATTCTTGCGCTGGAGGATGTCGATAGTCGATTTTCGCGGCTCCTCACAGCGCAAGCTGAGGCCACACACAACTGGTCCGGTCAGTTTGACATCGTAGAAAACATAATCGCTGAACGATTGGCGGCTGCGGCGCCCCCTCCTTCGGGTCTGCTCCACGCATGGCGGATACTCCGGGAATGTCCAAATCATGTCGATCTGGCACGGCTTCCGGAGGAGTTCGGATGCAGCCGGCGCCACCTGATCGCGCAGTTCCACACACATTTCGGCATGGCTCCAAAAACGATCGCTAGGATCAGCCGGTTCCATCTGGCTCTCAAAGCGGTCCATCGGTCAGCGCGGCGAAATCCCTTATCGTATCCGGAGGGAAAACCGTATCTCGATTGTCAGGCGGTCTGCACTGCTCGCCCGCCGGCGATACGATGGACGGATCTGGCCCTCAGCTGCGGCTACTACGATCAGCCCCATTTCATCAACGAGTTCAGATCCTTTTCCGGACTGAGCCCCGTCGAATTCCTGCGGTGGACGCGCAACGCGTAGCCAGCCACCCGTCGCGGTCAAATTTTTCCAATACTCCGCGGCCGCTCGCGTGCGATAACGACTCATAGTGCATTTTGCGAAATGCGAAGGAATAAACCAATGGCAATCCCTACTCGGGCCGAGATCGAGGATAAACTTCGAGGCGAAGACCTCAACACATGGCTCGAATTGTGGCGCGCGGAGCAGGGCCCCGCCAAGCCAGGCGCATTGAGGCTCATCGCCGCGGTGATTCCATTTCCGATCGACCAGAACCTGCGGGTCTTGGACGTGGGCTGCGGGACAGGCGACGCAGGTCGCGCCATTCATTCCCGATTTCCGCACGCCCGCATCGATTCCCTGGATCGGAATGAGTTCTTTGTCTCGCTGTGCGGCGCAGTCAATCGCCGCGACGGTATAGGCGGGCGGACGTGGGCGTGTGATCTGTCTAAACCAAACTGGCGACGCGACTTGGCAAGCGACTATGATGTCGTGGTGGCCATCAACACCATGCACTGGTTCAGCTTGGCTAAGGCCGCAGAACTTTTCGGCGACTTCTTTCAGTCGCTGGGGTCGGGTGGCGTTTTTCTGCTTATGGAACCGGTAGGGGCGGAGCTGCCGTTTGCGCCCGGCTTCGGCTCGTGGCGAAAGGAACAGCCCAGCCAGCACAAGTACGAAGATTGGCGGCGTTTTTGGTCGCGAGTGAATTCTCTATTGGGCTACGATTACGGCTTCCTCGGCGATCCTCCTGACGATCAAAATCGCATAGGTGGCGGGCTGTCCGTGATGCAGTGGGTTGGTCTGCTCAAGGATGGCGGCTTTGAGTCTATCGATATCCTGCTGAGAGACACTGAAAAAGTAGTCCTGGCAGGCGTCAAGCGCTCTATCGGAAGAGGACCAGCAAAGAGATGGTCTCGCAATACCAAGAGTCTCTAGAGTCTCTAGCGTTATCATTCGTCCAGGTATTGCACCATTCCGGCTGCTCAGGACAAAAACCGGTATACTGATTCCAGCATGTCTCACGCGGGAATTTCTGCCCGACGACGAATGCTGATTCTGTTCGTGCTGTGCGTAACAGTATGCACCCAATCAGCATCGCTAGGCGCCGAGCAAGAAACCCACCACGCTTCCGATCACTGTTGTGTATTGTGCCATCTAGGGCCGGCCCCTATCCTTCCAGCTGCCGCGAATGCGATCGTCGCACCTGTGTTTTCTCCGGTTTGGCTCGCGGCTACAGTTGTAGCAGGCACACTCCACGAAGTTCTCGTCGGGTCGACCGCCTCACGAGCTCCTCCCGCTTAGTTCTATTGCGAAAGTTAACGTCCCGCTCCGGTCGTCCGCGGTGCGGGGCTGGCTATCTGCATTCAGAGCAGTTGAGGAGTCTTCATATGCATTCAAAGTTTTTTCGTTGGTACAGCCCTGCCGCAGTTTTGTTTTTGTTATTTACTAACAGCGTCCCTAAGGCGTTTGCCCAATCGCTCGGCAACGCCGGTACGGTCGAAGGATCAGTAGTCGATCCTTCGGGGGCCGCAATTCCGAAAGCGAATGTGACTATCCGCAATCCGGTAAGTGGGTATAGCCAAACAGCCTCGAGCAATTCCGACGGTACTTTCCGGCTTACCAATATTCCGCCGAACCCATATCACCTCGAGATATCCGCCCCCGGTTTCTCAATGTTTGACCAAGACGTGGATGTGCGAAACTCGGTCCCCATGCAGATCAAAGCGACCATGGCGCTGGCAGGCTCCCAGACAACTGTCAACGTCGAGGCGACCGGCGCGGATATCCTCGAAAACGACCCGTCGGCGCATGTGGACGTGGACCGGACTCTTTTGCTCAAGCTCCCTAGCTCCGACCCCGCGGCTGGCTTGAGCCAGACCATCATTTACAGCACGGGAGGCGTCGCCGCCGATGCGAATGGATTTTTTCATCCGCTCGGCGATCATGCGCAGGTGAGTTTCGTAATTGACGGACAGCCGATCAGCGACCAGCAGAGCAAGCTCTTCTCCACTCAGCTTCCTACCAGTGCGATCCAGAGCATGGAAGCATCCACGGGCACGCCCAGCGCGGAATTCGGCGACAAGAGCAGCCTCGTGGCACAAATCACGACCCGCTCCGGTCTTGGTGTGGGTCGTCCGTTCGGAAATCTGGATGCGACCTACGGATCGTTTGGCGCGGCCGGCGGCTCGGCCGCCCTGGGGTTCGGCAATACGAAGCTTGGCAATTTCCTGGTGGTTGATGGGCTTCGCACAGGGCGCTTCCTGGACACCCCGGAATTCACGCCGTTCCACGATAAGGGAACCAACGAAACGATCTTCGATCGTTTCGACTACCAGCCCGGCCCTCACGATATTTTTCATCTGAACCTGTTTACGGCGCGGAATTGGTTCCAAATACCGAACGATTACGACCAGCTCGCGCAGGACCAGCATGAGCGCGTCCTCACCTGGAATATTGCACCCGGCTATCAGCACACATTCAGCGCCAAGACGCTGCTGACCATCAATCCCTGGTTCCGGAAGGACCAGGTCAACTACTATGCCAGCCGCGATCCGTTTGCGGATACGCCGGCTACGCAGAGCCAGGCGCGCCAGTTGCTCAACTGGGGCACCAAAGCGGATCTCTCCACAATCTCGGGCCATCACAGTATCAAATTCGGAGTCGACCTGAAGCAGACGCGGCTGCTGGAGAACTTTGGGTTTGGAATCACGGACCCCGGCTTCAATTCGCCTTGTCTCGACAGCACAGGCGCTTCCGTCGCCGATCCCACCCTAACGAATCCTGCTCAATGCTCGGGGCTCGGCCTGCAGCCAAACACGGCCGAGAACCCGGCCGCAGCCACGCCGTTCGCGCCTGCTTTATTGCCCTTCGATCTCTCGCGCGGCGGGGTGCTATTTGCTTTTCACGCTACCGGCAACATCAACCAGTACGCGGCTTATGGTCAGGACGATATCACGGCCGGTAATTTCCTGTTTAAGATCGGGCTTCGCGTCGAGCGTTACGACGGGCTCGCTGTCAAAACCAGCCCCGAGCCGCGGGCGGGAATTTCTTACAACATCCGAAAGACAGGAACTATTTTGCGTGTCGCCTACGCGCGCACCTTTGAGACGCCGTTCAACGAGAATCTGTTGCTCTCCAGCGCCACCGGAGTCGGCGGGTTGGCGCAAAACGTGTTCGGCGCCAATTCCGTGGCGATTCAGCCGGGATTTCGTAACCAGTTCAATACCGGCTTTCAGCAGTCGATTGGCCGATGGCTGTTGATCGACGCCGATTATTTTTGGAAGTACACCCACAACGCGTATGATTTCAGCACGCTTCTCAACTCGACCATCACCTTTCCGATCGCCTGGCACAACTCCAAGCTGGATGGCGTGACGGGGCGCGTGAGCACAGTCGACCTCCACGGCTTCCAGGCGTACTGGACCTTTGGGCATACGCGGGCCCGATACTTCCCGCCTGAAACGGGCGGTCTGATCCCCCAGGGTGCGGCTTTGGTGAACGGAGTGTTCCGGATTGACCACGACCAGGCGTTCCAATCGACCGGCGTGTTCCGGTACCAGCACAAAAATCGGGAATGGATTGCTTTCACGTGGCGGTATGACAGTGGGTTGGTAGTCAGCGGGGTTCCCGATTCGCTGGCAGCCCTGACTATTCTGACTCCGGCACAGCAAACATCGATCGGCTTGTCGTGCGGCAGCCTTGTCGCGACATTCACCCAGGGCCTCAACACAAACGCATGCGCCGGCGGCGTGGTGACCTCGAAGCAGCTGACCCTCCCCCAGGCAGGCGCTGAGAATGACGATCATAATCCCGATCGGGTCAAGCCCCGCCACGTTTTCAATTTGGGTGTGGGCAGCGACAATCTGTTTCACACGGAAAAGCGCGAGCGATTCACCGCCTCGGTGGAGATCGCGAATCTGATGAATACGGTTGCGCTCTACAATTTTCTATCCACTTTCAGTGGCACGCATTTCCTGCAACCGCGAACCGTTATGGCGCGCGTGGGCTTTGTCTTCTAAGCCAATGTGCCCGCTCAATCAGAGAGCGAACAGAAGGAACCGATAATCCTTCTGATCGTGTAAGAATCGGGGGACCGTCGTGGGCTAAAAGGATGACCCTTTGATAAGATTAGCTTGCGAATGATCCGTCACCCGTTCGGCGATACGGCAATCGTTCCTCTAGATGGCGACCGCCCCGTATGACAGTCGAGCGGGGTGACAGGTTATGCTCCCTGAGAACCGGAGGACGCTATGAAAATCCCTCGGGTCATGTGTTTTGCTGCCCTGCTGCTGGCGGCGTCGGCGCAACAACCAGCGAGCGAACCGCCGAAGGCACAAACGACTCGGACGAGGGTGGTGCTGCTCGGCACGGACACACCCGTGCCCGATCCTGACCGTTCCGGGCCTGCGACCGCCATCGTGGTTGACGATAGCGCTTATCTCGTCGATTTCGGACCCGGTGTCGTTCGTCGCGCCAAGGCGGCGGTTTTCGACCGGTACATCACCGCGCTGGAGCCCGCCAACCTCAGGGTAGCGTTTTGCGACCCACCTCCACTCCGATCACACGGCGGGTTATTCAGATCTCATCCTGACCGGATGGACCGCCGGCCGGCGCACGCCGCTCGAAGTCTACGGTCCGACTGGACTGAAATCGATGACCGAGCATCTTTTGCAGGCGTATCGGCTCGACATTGAGACATGCACCAATCCAGAGGGAGATCAGCGCGGTAACCCAGAAGGCTGGAAGGTGAATAGCCATGAAATCAAGTCCGGCGTTATCTATAAAGACGCAGGCAGGCGCAGGGGCGCTTCCGACATTTCCAATGAACGCGGGCCAGGCTGAGGTCTTGCACCGTGCTACAACGAAAGCGGAATGATCGTACTGCTGGTCTTGGTGTTCGGCGTCCTGCTGCTCGGCTGGCTGATTGCAAGTCTGGCCGTTATTGCCAGCATTACGATCGCAGTCATTCGTACGTTCGAACGAATCCTCGGACGTCCCGGCCGTTTTCTGGCCGAAGACGCTCAGTTTCTGCGGGATCTCGGGATCCGCCGTTGAGCCTCGGACTGCACATAAGACAGTGCCGCGACAGTCTCGCTGACGCCAGCCCGGAGTTCCACGCCTTGGTTATCGAAGGTTAACCGACTTTTAACTCTCCTGCAAATCTCGATTGTTACGCTCATCCGGAGGAGGGTTCCCTTGATCAAAAAACTTACTGTGGGAGCGATGACTCTCGCGATCAGCATGGCACCGCAGGTTTACGCCGAACATCTTAACGAGCGCGACGGCATCCGGGGCGTACTGCTAGTCAGCATTGACGGGATGCATGCCCTGGACTACTTGAATTGCATGAGCGGGGGTTACTGTCCGCATCTTGCCGAACTCGGAAAAACCGGCGTCAATTACACGCGGACTTCCACATCAAGGCCTTCGGATTCCTTTCCCGGGCTGATGGCACTGGTGACCGGCGGCACACCGCGCCTGGTGGGAGCGTTCTATGACGTCGCCTACGATCGTGTGCTGGCGCCGCCGCTCCATGACACGGGCAATGGGGTCTTCGGTGGCGCTTGCATTCCCGATACGCCGAATGGGACGACCACGGAATACGAGGAAGGCGTTGACATCGACCAGAGTCAGCTGAACGGCGGCGCACCCGGCGAGGCGCCGACCGACGGCGACTGGAAGGCGATCGACCCGAACCGGCTGCCGCGCGACCCTTACAAGGGCTGCGGTCCGGTTTATCCGTGGAATTTCATCCGCGCCAATACGATCTTCGGAATCGTCCACAAAGCAGGAGGATTCACCGCGTGGTCTGATAAGCACGCGGTCTATGCGGCCGTCTCCGGTCCGACCGGGACTGCGATCCCGAGCAACGTCGATGACTACTATTCCCCGGATGTCAACTCCAACATCGTCAACCTGCCAGGTGTGAAAACAGCCGACGGGCTGCTGGACTGCTCCACGATTCCCGACAACAACGGCGGCGCATGGACGGACAGTTTTCAGAACATCCGGTGCTACGACCAGCTCAAGGTCAACGCGATATTGAACTGGATCGACGGCAAGGCGCACCTCGGCGGCAACACCAAGGCGCCGGTACCCAACCTCTTCGGAATGAATTTTCAAGCCGTCAGCGTGGGTCAGAAGCTAATTGAAAACGGAGTCAAGGGCGGCTACAAAGATGCGGCCGGCACAGTGACCGATCATCTGAAAGCGGAGATCGTGTTTGTCGATGCCGCTATTGGGCAGATGGTGAGTGAGCTGAGGCATCAGGGCCTGCTCGATAAAACCCTCATTATCGTCACAGCCAAGCACGGTCAATCGCCGATCGACCCGAACCGTTTCCAGAAAATCGGAGCCGGGATCACGACCACTCCGGCCGACGTCATCGCCGGTTCCCTGCCCCCGCCCCCTGCTCCGGAAAATCCCAATACGAATCCGGCGTTGAATCCCATTGGGCCGACTCAGGATGATATCTCGCTGCTTTGGCTGGACCGGCAGGCCAGCGTCGCCGGCGCGGTCCAAGCGCTGGAGGCCAGCGGCACGGCGGGCATCGGCCTCGGACAAATCTTCTTCGGACCCTCGCTCGAAACCATGTTCAACGCTCCGGGACTGCCTCCAAACGGCGACCCACGCTCCCCCGACATCGTCGTGCAGCCCAACGTGGGAGTCATCTACACGGGAAGCCACAAAAAACAAGCCGAGCACGGCGGTTTCGCCCAGGACGATACCAATGTGATGATTCTGGTTTCAAACCCAAGCCTTCAGGCGAGCACCGTGACAACCTTCGTCGAAACGACGCAAGTCGCTCCCACGATTCTCGAGGCTCTCGGACTCGATCCCACAAGTCTCGACGCGGTTCAAAAGGAGGGGACCGCCGTCCTTCCTGGATTAACCCTCAAATAGCGTTCCCGGACACGCGGCCGGAGCGCCTACGTCAAGAGGCCGCGGCTGCCTATGAAGAGACGCGGCGGCGGCCCATAAGAAACCTCGCGCCGCCGCGAGGCCTCAGTAGACACCACGAACCGATTCATTCGAAATTCCGGCCCAATGGGAGCCGTCCGTTTGCTCACCCGGATGGCTATCGAACGTACCCTAATCCCCCTGACCTGTACCCCGCCAGTTGGTCCACGTAGAATGTAGGTTCTCCGGGCAGGAAAGGAGAACAAAAATGCGCGGGACGCGCCACAGCGAAGAGCAGATCATTGCGATTTTGAAAC
>Ga0070734_10002291_pt1 | contig 23784 bp, 17 predicted proteins | sample Coa_R1_8_FD_66444 | JGI IMG/M metagenome (GOLD analysis project Ga0070734, IMG submission 66444) | Surface soil microbial communities from Centralia Pennsylvania, which are recovering from an underground coalmine fire - Coalmine... | ecosystem: Environmental > Terrestrial > Soil > Unclassified ...
CCGCCGCTTCCGCGCGAGGCTCGCGTGGACCGCCCGCACAACGCGTTCGACGTGGACCATGAGTTCTTTCATGCTTGCGCTCCCAGGATGCCGCCGATGACGCTGACGAAGTGCCGCCACTCCTCCCGGCCCTCGGTCAGCCGTCTCGTTCCTTTTCTCGTGAGGTGGTAAACACGCCGACGGGGGCCGCGCCGGTTGCCCGTGCCGTCCTCCCAGGCGCTATCGATCAGGCCCGCCTCCTCCAACCGGTAGAGGGCTGGGTAGAGGGAGCCTTCCTTCAGCCGGAGGGCGCCGCAGCCGGCCTCCTCGAGCCGCCGCAGGATCTCGAAGCCGTGGGCCTCGCCCCGCTCCAGGGCCGCCAGGGCCATGGTCTCCAGGTGGCCGCGAAGGCTATCGCCGCTGATGGGTTCCATACCTACTATTTAGACAGACTAAATACTTCTGTCAAGTGCATTCACCACCGGATTGCGCGACAATAACTCCGACACTCCTGCTCCTCGCCGATTCTGCGATCTATCGGGCTCTCGAGCCCTCCCGATTCGCGGTCCAGTTGGTTGTGTCGCTTTAACGAAATCGGAACCTCTCCAACGGAGAGCCGTGACGGCCGGCGTCGCAGAGCGTCACTTGTCCCGAGTTTTTATGCGCTCCCAGGGCCACAGTCGGCCCATACCATCCTTGCCGGCCGTCACCACGCAACCGCACTCGGCGGCGAAGGCCACGGCCAAGAAGCCTTCGTCGCACATTTCAGAGCAAAGGAGTTGCTGTCCCCCTGCGGCATCCCAGATCCGCACCGTGGCGTCGACCTGGTTGCCACAGGAAGCGATGTAGCGGCCGTCAGGGCTGAAGGCCGCGCCTTCCACACGGTGGGTGTGACCCACAAAACGCCGGATCTCGTTGCCCGTGGCCACATCCCACAGACGCACGGTCTGGTCATAACTGCTCGTCAGCAGCATGCGGCCGTCGGGAGAAAAGGCGACGCTGCTGATTTCCTGCGTGTGTCCGCGAAAGGTGCGAATCTCCTTTCCTTGCGCGAGATTCCAAAGCCGCAAAGTTCCCGGCTGTTGGTCGGAGAAGTGGCCAGCCGCGAGGAGCTTGCCATCCGGCGAGCAAGTCAGGCACCGGACGTGATCGCGCACTCCCTCCAACAACCGCACCTGCTTCCCCGTGTCGACGTCCCAGAGCCGCAGCGACTGATCCCAGGCACCGGTGACGATTTGCCGGCCACCAGCGACGAAGGCCACTCCCCAGACGGCTGCCGTGTGCCCCCGCAACCGCTGCACTTCCTTGCCCGTCGCGGCGTCCCAGACCCGCACGGCGTGGTCATTCGAGCCAGCGGCAATGCGGCCCCCATCCGGCGAAAACGCGACCGACCAATAACCGCTGGGGTCGTGCCCAAAGTTGCGGATGGCTTTGCCGGTTTCCAGGTCCCATAACCGCACGGCATCGCCGGCCACCGTCACCACCTGGCGGCCGTTTGGAGCCACGGCCAAGCGGGTGACCCAGGCACGCCATCCTTGTCCGTGGTGGCCTTCGAGCAGACGCACGTTTGCAAATGCTCGGCGTTCACGGACCATTGCCTCATAGGCCGCGCATTGCTCGGCCGTCAGTGTGTTGGGCAGCGTCTTGTACAACAACGAGTCTTCCTGGAACAGATCGTTGACGGCGGCCTGTAACGGACGAACAGCCTGCTGGAATTCCAGGAGAATTTGCGGTCCATGCTCCTGCGCCTGAAAATTCTGTTTGATACTTTCGAAGCGGTCGAAAAAGCGCGCGATGTCCCCACGGCCGGCCAGCCGCAATTTGTCTTTTTGCGCTTCCGTGAGTTGGCAAATTCCGTCGATGGCTGCGATCCGAAAATTCAGCTGAACGTCAAACCGCTGGCGTGCCCGAGCCCTGCCGTATTGCAGGAAGACTGCGTTATCGAAGGACTCCTCGCTGAGTCGCATTCGCCCCCCAACAATCGCTTGGATGCGGACGCGGGGTGCCGCTTCTGGTTGGGCCTGCGCGCTCACGCCAACCATGCCGCTGAACAGGGCCAATCCCATTGTCAGAGTTCGCGACATGAGACTCCTCCCTTTTGGGGTTGCCGGCGATGCTGGACGTCCCAAAGCCACCACCCACTGTTGGGCTCACGGAGCACCCCCCTACTCGAGTCGCCGGCCCAAGAAAGAATCCCCCCTTCGGGAAACCAGGTCCTGCGCAGCTCCATCGTACGGATCGACTGGCACTTTCTCAAGAAAATCCGGCACCCACTACGGACCCTGAATCCCGTTCGCACCATGGCGCATATGCCGGGGTTCGGGGTTCGGCGGAGAAAAAGCGTCGTAGGCCGTTTACCTTGATGGCGGCGGCCCTGCTTCCCCCGCGCGACGAAATTCTTTCCAGAGGGTGCGGCGTTGGCTCCGAATGAGGGAACGGGAGGGACCCTGCGCCGCACCCCAGGATCATCGTTTTATGACCCCGCTGTGCCCTCTCTTGGCTTGCCTGGGTTTGCTTGTGTTTCGCAGCAGCCCCTGCGAGCCCGATCGATCTTTCCTGTACCAACCTGCTTTTTGCCTGGACTATGAGTTGCGCCAGCCGGCGGAACCATACGTTCCCCAGCCGGGCGACATCTTCCTGGCCACGGGTCGGGAGCGGTGGGCCAAAGTGGGCCATTGGATGGCGGGCACCGGCGCACCGCAGCATTCGGGCATCGTCTTCGCCCTCCCCGACGGGCGCCTTGCCCTGCTCGAGGCGGGACCCCACAATTCCCTGCACTGTGAGATCGGGGAGGTTGTTCCACAGGTGTCCAGCTATGCGATCCTGGAACGCGTCTGGATCCGCCGGCGAAGGATTCCGCTGACTGGCGAACAATCGGCGTGTCTGACGGTCTTCGCTCTATCCGCCAGTGGAAAACGCTTTGCGCTGCTGCGCATGTTGGCCCAGGTGACACCGTTCCGCAGCCGGGGTCCGCTGTTGGCCTGGGGGATGGGCGGCCCGCATGGCGAGCGGGGGAGTTATTTTTGCTCCGAACTGGTTACCGAGGCCTGCGTCGCCGCCGGGCTACTCAACCCGCTCACCACGCGGCCGGCGGCCATGTATCCGCGCGACCTCTTCTTCGGACGCTCTAGCTGCTCGTTCATCGATCAGCACCTCGACATGTCGTCGTGGTACCCGCCCGCGCGCTGGACACTCTGCCCGGGAACGGAGCCCCCGCTCGGGCGTCCTTGGCCATACCTCGATGGAGACACACCCTGAATTCGATCTGTCCCCGATAGACACGCCGGAGCCTCGGTAACGATCGCGGCGTCTGGTACGATCAAGGCCTCCATCGCAGCAGTCCCGGCATCTTGATCTCCACGCTCTCTCCGACCGATGGAGGAGTGAATGGCTCAAAGGCGTTGTTTCGATAACAGAGCCAAAGGAGAGAAGGATCTTCCAGGGGGACACTGAAATGAAAACTTACTTCCGCGGGCCGGCCGTCGTCGGTTAACGCCACGACCTGTGCCGTCATGTCGCTCAACTCGACTTTTTCTCCGACCGTCAGCGGACGACGATCGCTGCGAAAAACCTTGTCCAGGATCCAATAAAGGTAGCCATGGGTCGGTCGGATGAGAAGGGTGTTTTCATCAACCCGTCGAATGAGGTCTGTGCTCAGCCCCGGCCCAAGCACTCGGGTGTGTCGTGGAGGGGCAGCACCGTTCTGAACCCGCAAGAGCGGTAAAAGACCTGCATGCGCAGCGCTGGGGGCATTGACGATTACCACGGTCTGATGCGCTACCGACTTTGGAAGGGATATCCGAACGTAAAATGTTTGTTCAATCCCCTTCGGAAGCGTTGGGTTTCCCGCACGGAACGGCAAGACCAGCGGAGCGAGAATCAGGTGGATGGCGACGAAGCAATAACCAAGGGGGATCGCAGCGACGCGCCACCAGCGGCTCAGGGGTTTTGACTTCTGCTCGACAAACACAACATGCAAGATTTGCGCAAGGAGCCCGAAGGCTCCGATGCTTGGCAGGGTAAGCAACCGGTCCATTGGGAAGGTCGCGGAAACGGGAATCAAGGCGAGCAGCATGCCGGTTGCCCAAAAACGCGCGCTGCGGTCCGTCCATAGAAGCGGCATGGCGACAACGAAGAGCCACGCCGCAAACACCACGGCACCAAGCCACAGCACTGTCCGCGCGGGAGGCGGCAGAATTGCAGCGACATCCGACGGTGGGAACCCCCACTGCCCGAGCAGCAAGATTGGCAATCGCTCGACGAGGGCCGCGGCAAAGGGACCCGGATCGGTCAGTGGATCGACGTATAACCCCATGTCGCGCACACCATATCCCCAATGATCTCGGAGTGCCCGCCATGCGAAAAGCACGACGATGGAAGGTGCCAAGGCAACGCATCCTCGTCGCCAGCCACGCGGGTCAAGGTAAAGTGCGTACGCGCCCAGGTAAGCATAGGTCCCGATCCCCTCCTCTTTGGCAAACAGGCTCATCCCGGCCAAGAGTGGTGCGAGCACAGCGCCCCAGCTCCAGCTCTTGCGCCGCCACGCATCGTGTGTGATCAAGGCGAGCACGCCGAACAAACCGGCGATCAGGATGTTACGGTTCGCCAAAAAGCCTGCCGGGGTTCCGTGTGCATCGTCGATAGCGAAAAGAATCGCGGCCAAGCCAGCAACGAGTGTGGGACCGAACACCTCTCGGTAGAGACAGCCCACGGCAGCAACCAACGCACCGAACCACAAGAGACTGTGAAGATGCATCAGGATGGGCGAGTCAGGCCAAAGCCAGTAGTCCAGTCGATGCGTCCAGACCGTCACGACTTGGCAGAACTCCGCTTTAAGACCGGGATAGGTCCACCAAGGGAAGAAACCCAAATCCATGACGCGGGCTGTCCGCTCGGCGTCGCCGCGGAAGAATCGAAACATTTCCGCGGGCGGGCCAAACAGGTCCTGGAACTGAGGCGTACCCAACAGAACCGTACGATGATAGTAGTCGTCGAGGATCCAGCCCGCTCCGAGTGCGGGAGCGGCGAGGACGACCGCAAGCAGTGCGGTGAGCAGAGGCAGACTCTTGTGGGTCAGAAGAAAGTTCACGGATGCACGCAACCCGCCGCGGTTCTTGGTATTCGCAACGCTCATAGGTAGTGGATGCATGGATGGGAATAAGTTGCTGCCGATCGCAAACCACGCCGGGCTTCCGCATGATCATTGCGAAAATTATAGACCCATCGACGAGAGAACTCATGTGCTCCCAACGTGTTAAACGGAAAACGGACACTTTCAAACGGAGCGTGGAGGAGGTCCTTGGAGACAACCAGATGTAGTGCGACAAATTCGACGGCAGGACATTCTTCCCCACAAGTGCTAAAAAGCCCTCGGGCTTCGAGAATTCCAGGAAGGAGGGTTCTTTCCATGAAGCATAAACGCTGGTTGATGCTGGCGGCGCCGCTTGCTTTCCTCATGGGATGCACCAGCGGCTCACGCGTCAAGCCTCCGGCCCAGGTTAAGCAGGCGGCTCCCACCAAATCGGCAGGCCAGCAAGCCCTCGATGCGGAGATTACCGCGTCCTTGGCCAAGCTCAGCCCGGAGGACCGAAAACTGGCGGAAGAACAGCAGTTCTGTGCCGTCCAGAATACCAACCGCCTCGGTTCAATGGGAATGCCGGTCAAAGTGATGGTCAAGGACCAGCCCGTGTTCCTGTGCTGCGAGCACTGTCAGGAGAAGGCGCACTCCGACCCGGACAAGACGCTGGCCAAGGTCGCCGAACTCAGGTCCAATGCTGCGCACTCCCCCCGCTAGCCAGCATCGGCGCTCCTGTCGCGATGGAATCGCCAGGTTGCGCGCGGGCTGGGCCTGAGCGCCAAATCCAGCGTGCGTCCCTTCACCAGGCAATTCATCGCCCACGATCAGCATGCAGAACATCCGGGCCACTTCGAGAGTGCCGCAGAGTGCGACGAGAGGCAGAGGAAGCGACGGAAACAGAGAGCACACCTTTACCGCGCCATCCGTAAGATGGGCTTGCGCCCCGAGCACGGTTTCCCGCATCGACGGACGGCAGGAGAACTCTTGGAGGCAATCTCATGCCACAAGCACACGGATACATTCTTGGCCAATCGGAAAAGGCTGCCCGCCGGCTAGAGATCCAGGACATCCAGTTCGGCGACGTTTCCGAATGGCTGTTGGACAACTTGTCGTTGCGACCCCACGACCGCGTCGTCGAACTCGGTTGCGGCCCCGGCGGCTTTAGCCGGCGAATCCTCCGGCGGTTGGGGGCGGGTGGTGTGCTCGTGGGTGTGGACTCCAGTGAAGGACTCTTGGACCAGGCTCGGCGTACGTTGGCCGGTGTCGGGTCGGCGCGATTTGAGCCTGTGCAGGCCGACATTTCCGGACTGGGAGCGTGGCTAGAGGGAGCAGACGTGCTCGTCGGCCGGGCGGTTCTCCATCACGTCCCGATGGTGGAATTCGTGCTTGGCCGGCTTCGCGCAGCGTTGCGGCCAAGCACCCGAGTCGGCTTCATCGAGCCGGATTTCCGGACGTTGCTTGCGCGCCTGGCCTATCTCGAAGCTACGGACCGGCCCGAGTTAGCGCCGCTTCGCCTTTGGGCCATCGCCATCAACCAGCTGTACCAAGCCAGTCGGCTCTCCCCCGATGTCGGGGCATCGTTGGCTCGAACGCTGGAAATCGCAGGCTATCGCCACGCACAGGCAACCTGGTCGGAATGCCGCTCGGATCGGCTGACCATCGAGAACATGCTGATGTTTACTGATGAGGTCCAGGATCGGCTGCCAACACTGGGTATTCTGACCATAGAGGAAATCGAGCGGCTGCGTTTACTCCGCACGTTGCCTGTTGCCGCGCTACCCGCTGTGTGGGGCATTCATGGTGTCGTATGTGAAGCTTGAAGCATCGGCTCCATCCCGCAAATTCAGGGACAACCGGCACCATCGCTTGCTGGGATCGCCGCGTGATCGTGCCATTGCTCATCTTTAGCCTGGCCGGCGCATCTCCCATACAGGCTCCTCATGAGGATAGAAACCACCTGTGCTCCCAGGCTGTCACTTTTTGTCTGCGTTCCTTGGCTCTTGCGGGAATAGCTATCACGTTTATAGTCTGGAGGAGTAGGCGATCCACGCGCGTGGATCGCGGCTTCCCCCGAGATGGCCGGAGTTCATTCATGATGGAAGCTCCATACGGTCCACACCATCACCGCCACGCCTTCACATCCTTCCACGCTCGGGAACAGGAAGGGCTTGCGATCATGAGCCGGCGAAATCTCCTCAAGGCCGGATTGGCAGGGATTGCGGAATTAAGTCTTCCCCAACTGCTCCGTCAGCGTGCTGGAGCTGCCAACGCTGGCCAGCCTGTTCCGAGCCACAAGAGTGTCATTCTGCTCTGGATGACCGGTGGACCCAGTCACATTGATACCTGGGACCCCAAGCCCGACCGCCCGCTCGTGAATCGCGGTCCTTTTTCAGTCATTTCCACGAAACTGCCCGGTACGATGCTCTGCGCGCACTTGCCCAAGCAGGCCGCGATGCTGGACAAGTTCACGCTCATTCGCTCGGTGGATGCCCGCCACAGTAATCATGAACCCAACATGGTATTCCAGACAGGCAGCCTGGAAGCCGAACCGCGCGTGAACTCCAAAGGGTCGCTTTACCCGGCCGTCGGCTCGGTGGTGGCGAAGCTGCACGGGCCGAACAACCCGGCCATGCCGCCCTATGTCGCTTTCTTGCGCTCACGCTCTCACTTGGCTTTCGGTGGCTATCTGGGAAAGCAGTACGATCCCTTCCTCGCTAACCAGGCGACGACCTTACCGCTTTATACCGACGTGGGTGTCGATACCGGCCGCACCACCGGCGGGGACCTGTTCCGTTTGCCGCGCGGCATATCGCAGGAACGCATCTTCGAACGCCGCGCCCTCGTTCACGCCTTTGACCAGGTCCGCCGCGAAGTCGATTATGGTGGTGCGATGGCCGCGATGGATCGGTATGGCCAGCAAGCCGTCGAGATGCTGCTGAGTCACCGCGTCCAAGAAGCGCTCGATGTGTCGAAAGAGTCCCCCGCTGTGCGGGACCGCTATGGCAAGCACTTGTGGTGTCAGCAAGCCTTGCTGGCCCGCCGACTCGTCGAAGCTGGGGTCGCCTTTGTGACGCTGGACCTGAGTTATCACCCGGCCTCCGGCACCTGGGACACACATGGAGACAACATCCCTCCCTACGGCGGGATCATGCGCGGGCTTCGTCCTCTCCTGCCGTTGTTCGATCATTTACTCACCACGCTCGTCGAGGATCTCGATCAGCGGGGCTTGCTCAAGGACGTACTCGTCCTGGCTATGGGAGAATTCGGGCGCACACCGCTGATGGGAACTCAAGGGAGTAGCGATGGTCGCAACCATTGGCCGGTGGTGATGTCGATGGCGGTGGCGGGCGGCGGCTTCCGTCATGGCCAGGTGATTGGAGCTACCGAGCGGGACGGTGGCGCGATCAAGGAACGGCCGGTTACACCGGGGGACATCGCAGCCACGATTTACCATCATATGGGCGTCCCGCTGGATGCGACGTATCTGGATACCGGCGGCCGGCCTCGGCACATTGTCGAGCATGGCACGCCCATCGGCGAACTGCTGTGAGAATCACATCGGCCGGCGAGCCATTGCTCACCGCTCGAACCGACAGGACTCCGTTGACGGCGTTCGTCGAGAGAGTACAGTACACGAAGCAGGGCGCATCCGAACGTCTACAAAGGGCTGAGCCGGAAGAAGGGAATGGTCCCACACGACATCGGAAAACTATCGATGATAGAGCGGGACTGCGGTCGCGCTCGGGCGAAGGCTATATCGCTGGCCGCGACCTTGCTCTGGCTTGTGGCGATCGGGCGCATGGATGCGGCGCCGCCTCAGACGGTCGATTACAATTTTCAGATCCGGCCGCTTCTGGCCGACCGCTGCTTCGTGTGCCACGGTCCCGATGAGAATAAACGCAAGGCCAAGCTGCGACTCGATCGTGCCGACGTGGCGATCGCCCGCCGCGCCATCGTACCCGGTAAGCCCGAGGAAAGTGCCTTGATTGAACGCATCACCGCGGACGACCCCGATCAGCGCATGCCGCCGGCCAAGTCCAATCTCCGTCTAAGCCAGGGCGAAATTGATCTGCTTCGCCGCTGGATCGCCGAGGGTGCGGAGTACAAACCGCATTGGGCTTTGTTGCCGCCCCCGGACCGCGTGCCCGTGCCAAATGTTGCCGACGCGCGCTGGCCGGCCAACCCCATCGACCGTTTCGTCCTGTCTCGCCTGGAGCGCGACGGGCTCGAGCCGTCGCCGGCCGCGCACAAGGAAGACTGGATCCGCCGCGTCACCTTCGACCTGACCGGCCTGCCTCCGTTGCCTGCCCAGGTGGATGCGTTTCTCGCGGATGATTCGCCACGTGCCTGGGAAGAGGTTGTGGATCGATTGCTGGCCTCGCCGCACTATGGAGAGCGCCAGACGTTGGAGTGGCTGGACGTGGCTCGCTACGCCGATTCTTTCGGCTACCAGGCGGATGGGGACAGTTACGTTTGGCCATGGCGCGACTGGGTCATCCAGGCTTTCAACCAGAACTTGCCCTTCGATCAGTTCATCACCTGCCAGATTGCCGGCGACCTGCTGCCGGGAGCGACGCGTTCGCAGCGACTGGCCACCGCGTTTTGCCGGCTGCATCGGATGACGAACGAGGGCGGCAGCATTCCGGAGGAGTTCCGCAACGAATACGTTTCCGACCGCGTGCACACCTTCGGCACGGCCTTCCTGGGACTGACCCTCGAATGCACGCGCTGCCACGACCACAAGTACGACCCGCTGACGATGAAGGAGTATTACGCGCTGGGTGCATTCTTCAACAGTATCGACGAGTGGGGCACCTACGATAATTCGACCTATCGCCCTACCCCGACGTTGCTGCTGCCGACTCCCGAGCAGGAGCGCGACCTGGCCAAGCAAGCCAAGGAAGTCGCCGAACGAGCGCGTCGCCTCCATGAGATCGAACAGGCACGCATGCCGATGTTTCGGACCTGGCTGCGCGGCCGTGCATCAAAGCTCGCCATCCCAGGCCTCGTGGGTCATTACCCGCTGGACCGGCTGGAGCAGAACCACCGGCTTCCCAACCTGGCCGATGCGAATAATCCCGGCTCGACATCGGCCGCGAATACCTTCGTGCCTGGAAAATTCGGGCAAGCACTCCGCCTAACCGGGGATGACGGTGTTGCCTTTCCGAAGATCGGGGGCGGCTTCGATCGCGGCCAAAGCTTTACCGTATCCTTCTGGCTTCAGACGCCGGAGGCGATGAAGCAGGGCATCGTCTTCCACCGCCAAAGTGGTACCGACACCGGTTTTCACGGCACCGAGTTATCCTTCGACGAGGGCCGGCTGTTCTTCGGGTTGATTCGCTTTTGGCCGGGTAATGCCGTGGCCATCCGCACACGCACGCCGCTGCCGGCCCGGGAATGGATCCATGTAGTCGCGCGCTACGATGGCTGCGGCCGAGCGACGGGGTTGGGCCTGTTCATCAATGGACGCGCCGGGGATACGGAAGTGGTGCGCGATCACCTCACCAAGGACACGCAGGCTGCGACTTCCGGCCTGACTTACTTCAGCGGCGGAGCGGGCCTGGTCTTCGGCGAGCGTTTCCGTTCGCCAGGCCTCAAGGATAGCCTCCTCGATGAAGTGCGAATCTTCAGCCGTGCCCTCAGTGATGTCGAGGTAGCCCAGCTCCATGATGGCCGAGCGCTGGCGGACGCCCTGGCCGGGAAGGATGAGGAAGGACTGCGCTCCTATTATTTCGGTGCGGTGGATTCGGAAACGCTGCATGCGCGCGACCAGCTACAGCAAGCACGGCAACGGCTCTTCGCGGCCGAGAATGGCATCTTCGAAATCGTGGTCATGGAAGAGCTGCCCCGGCCGCGCCCGGCCTACGTCCTCTCCCGCGGCAGCTACGATGCACCGAAGGACAGACTGGTGGGTCGCGACACGCCAGCGGTGCTGCTTCCCTTCCCGAAGGACTCGCCGCGGAACCGCCTGGGCCTGGCCCGCTGGCTGACCGACCCGCGCCACCCCCTGACTGCGCGCGTAGCCGTCAATCGCTACTGGCAGATGTTCTTCGGTCGGGGGATCGTGGCGACGGCGGACAACTTCGGCACGCAAGGTGCACTGCCCACGCACCCCGATCTGCTCGATTGGCTGGCGCGCGACTTCATAGATTCCGGTTGGAATGTCAAGGCGCTGTGCAAAAAAATCGTCCTCTCATCCACCTACCGGCAGTCCTCGGCCGTTCCTTCCGAGCTGCGGGAACGCGACCCGGAGAACCGGCTGCTGGCGCGCGGTCCGAGCCGTCGACTGCCGGCCGAGATGCTCCGTGATGCGGCCTTGGTGGCGAGCGGACTCCTTGTCGAGCGGATCGGCGGCCCGCCGGCGAAGCCCTACCAGCCACCCGGCATGTGGCGTGGCATGAACGCCTTCCTGCCTGCCTATGTGGCCGACAAGGGGGAAGGGCTGTACCGGCGCAGCCTGTACACCTTCTGGCGGCGCACATCGCCGCCACCGAACATGGTGGCCTTTGACGCGCCCAGCCGGGAGGTGTGCGTCGTTCATCGGCAGACGACCAGCACGCCGCTTCAGGCGCTGGTTTTGCTCAATGATCCCCAGTTCGTCGAGTCCGCCCGTGCCCTGGGCGAACGCCTGCTCCGTGAAGGCGGTGCGACACGGAAGGAGCAGCTCACCTTCGCCTTTCGCTGCACCGCCACACGCCGGCCGACGGCTCGAGAGCTTCAGCTACTGAACGAGCTTTATGCCGAGCAGTTGGAGTTATTCCGCAAGGATCCATCGGGCGGACAAAGATTGGTGCACTCCGGGCGGCGGCCCGTACCGGTCGATCTCGATCCCGCGGAGCTGGCCGCGGCTGCCGCGACGGCGAGCGCTCTCCTGAACCTGGACGCCACCCTGAGCACGAGGTAATCCACCGATGGCCGCAAACCAGCCATTCGATCCCTTGGCCCTTACACGCCGGCATTTCCTCTCCAATGCGGGCCTCGGTCTTGGCAGTCTGGCGCTGGGGGGGCTGCTACCAGGCCGTTCGACCGCCGCCGAGGGGGGACTGCCGGGCGTGCCGCATTTCCCGGCTAAGGCCCGGCGTGTCATTTACCTGTTCCAGAGCGGCGGCCCGGCACAGCAGGATCTGTTCGATTACAAGCCCCTCCTCAATGAGAAGAACGGCACGCAGCTGCCCGACCATGTGCGCGGCGGGCAACGCCTGACCGGCATGTCGGTGAATCAGGCGTCGATTCCGCTGGCTGGCTCCGTATTCCAATTCGCCCGCCACGGACAGGCTGGCGCTTGGGTGAGCGAGTTGCTGCCGCACACGGCAGGAATCGTGGATGAGCTCTGTTTCGTCCGTTCGATGTACACCGAAGCCATCAATCACGACCCGGCCATCACGTTCCTCCAGACCGGGTCGCAGGTCGCGGGCCGGCCATCGATGGGTTCCTGGATCAGCTATGGCCTGGGCTCGATGAGCGAAAACCTTCCTGCCTTCATTGTGCTCGTGACCAAAGGCAAGGGCGACCAGCCTTTGTACGCGCGTTTGTGGGGCAACGGCTTCCTCGATTCACGCTATCAGGGCGTCAAGTTTGGCGCCGGCAAGGATCCCGTCTTCTACCTGAGCAACCCCGAAGGCGTCTCCACGACCGGCCGACGGGCCCTGCTGAACAAATTGGCCGAGCTTAATCATATCCAATATGAACGTGAGCTCGATCCGGAGATCGAAGCGCGGATGGCACAATACGAGATGGCTTACCGCATGCAGACCAGCGTGCCGGAGGTCACCGACTTTTCGAAGGAGCCAAAAAACATCCTGGATCTCTATGGTTCCGACGTGCACACGCCCGGCACCTTTGCCGCCAATTGCCTGTTGGCCCGTCGGCTAGCAGAACGAGGCGTGCGATTCATCCAGCTGTATCACCAGGGATGGGACCAGCATGGCGACCTGCCGCGACAGATCCGCACCCAGTGCCGCGAGACTGACCAGCCTTGTGCGGCCCTCATCCAGGACTTGAAGCAGCGGGGCCTGCTCGCGGACACGCTGGTGATCTGGGGCGGGGAGTTTGGCCGTACCAGCTATTCGCAGGGCAAGCTCACCAAGGATAGCTATGGCCGGGACCACCACCCGCGCTGTTTCACGATCTGGCTAGCCGGGGCGGGCATCCAGGCTGGGTTGATCTACGGCCGGACCGATGATTATGGCTACAACATTGCCAACGAGCGGGGTGAGCCGATCACTCCGGACAAAGCGACGTTCACGCCGGGGGCGGTCCACGTACACGATTTGCAGGCGACGATCCTGCACCTCTTGGGCATCGATCATGAGCGGCTGACGTTTCTGTTCCAGGGCCGCCGTTTCCGCCTGACAGACGTGCATGGACACGTGGTGAAGGAACTGCTCACCTGATCGCGGTGCGTTGCCTTGCACCCGCAGTAAGAGTCGTGTGCGGCAATGTTGCACGTACGGATCTACGCGGGGGCCGCCATTAGGGCGGCCGTTGAGCCAAGATGCCGGCTCATGGTGCGGCACCCCTTCGGCTCGGGACCGAAGATTTTAGCAGCTTCTTCATCGGCGGCCTGGACGAGGTGGCCATCTATCCGCGCGTGTTCGCCGCCGCCGAGATTCTGGACAATTACCTGAACGCCATTGCGTGATTGGAAGCGTCCGCGCCTTTACCGGAATCGTCGGCATCCAGTTCGAAAAGGGTGTCGAACATTTCGTATGGGCTCTTCCCTTGACGCCGGGCAGTCCTTGGCTAGAGTAACGTCCGGCTTTGTTACGTATACGTAAGACATCCACCAGGGGGTCTATGACATCGGGGCGCGAGGTCGCCAGGGCACTCCGGGCCGCCTACCTGGCCTTGCACCGCCAGACCAATGACTGCTTTGCGATGGACGGGGTGACGGCGGACCAGTTCGTGCTGCTTTCAGCCCTGGACGACGCAGACGCGGTGACTCAGCAGGAACTGGTCCGGCGCGTCGGCTCGGACCCCAACACGGTTCGGGCGATGCTCCTGCTGCTCCAGGGCCGCGGACTGGTCGCCCGCCAGCGCCATCCTTCCGACGGCCGGGCACGCTGTGTGACGTTGACGCGGAAAGGGCGGCAGGTTTTCCAGACGTTGTGGACAAAAAGCGAGCCGCTGCGAGCACGGCTGCTGTCCGCTTTCCGGCCGGACGAGGTGACCGCTCTGATCGAGTCCCTGCACCGCATTACCAAGGTGATGGCCCCGTCCGCAAGCAACGGCAGCCGCACCACCAAAACGACACGCGGCTTCGGGTGCTGAGGCGGCGTTCCTTACCGGGGTCTCGATTCAACCAACTCAGGAGGTCCACTGATGAATAGCGTGTGGTTCGCCGGCCTGCTGCCTTTTCTCCTGGCCGCGACGCTCAATCAAACCGAGGGCCCGAAGCCCGCCGACACCATCCCCGCGCCCAGCAATATTCGTGGCGCAGAGTATCCGCGCATCCATGCCAACCTGCGCGTGACGTTCCGGTTCAAGGCGCCGAGCGCCCAAAAGGTCGAATTCGGCTTTTTCGGATTCGATGGAGGCAAACGTTATCCTGCGCAGAAGGGCGCAGATGGCTTCTGGACCGCGACCACGGACCCGCTGGTACCGGGGTTCCATTACTACAGGATGTTCATCGATGGCGCGGAAGTCAATGATCCCGCCAGCGAAACGTTCTACGGCACTGGCAAGGAGACCAGTGGCATCGAGATCTCGGAGAAGGGCGTCGACTTCTATCTCCCCAAAGATGTGCCGCACGGCGAGATTCGGGAGCGCTGGTACCACTCCCAGACGACCCAGCAGTGGCGACGCATCTTCGTGTACACGCCGCCCGGTTATGATGCCAATCGTGAGATGCGGTATCCGGTGCTGTACTTGCAGCACGGCGGCGGCGAAGACGAACGGGGCTGGCCGAACCAGGGGCGCGTCAGCTTTATCCTGGATAACCTGCTTGCCGAGCGGAAGGCGAAGCCCATGATCGTGGTCATGGAGCAAGGCTATGCGCGTCGCCCCGGGGAGGCAGCGCCTTCGCCAGCGCCGCCGCGGCCGACTGCGCCGGGGCAGAATCCTCCCGCACCCCGCGACTTCAGCAGGCAGTTTGCTGCGTTTGAGGAGGTCATGGTCAAGGATCTGATCCCGATGATCGACGCGACCTATCGCACGATCCCAGACCGTGGAAACCGTGCAATGGCCGGGCTCTCCATGGGCGGCATGCAGACGTTCCAGATCGCGCTCGAGCACCTCGATCTGTTTGCTTACCTCGGCGGTTTTAGCGGGGCAGGCGGCGGCTTCGGCGGCGCCCCCTTTGACCCGAAGACGGCCCACAATGGCATCATGGCGGATGCGGGCGAGTTCAACAAGAAAGTGCGTCTCCTCTGGCTGGGGATCGGTACGGCCGAGGGGCGGATGTATGAGAGCATCAAGAACTACCACGGGGCACTGGAGAAGGCCGGCATCAGGCACGTGTACTACGAATCGCCCGGTACGGCCCATGAGTGGCTGACGTGGCGCCGCTGCTTGCATGAATTCGCCCCACTTCTGTTCATAAACGCACCGGCTACCAGCCGGGCCAACTCGGCGCAACGAGGAGCTATCGTACTGAACCCCGACGACGTGCCGGCATTTCCCGATCCACCTGCCGGGATTGACGGGAAGCGCGAAGGCATCCCGCACGGTGAGCTGAAGATGGTGACCTACGAGTCCAAGACAGTCGGTACGACCCGCAAAATGCAGGTCTATACGCCGCCGGGCTACTCGCCAGAGAAGAAGTACCCGGTGCTGTATTTGCTGCATGGCATCGGCGGCGACGAAACGGAGTGGCAGCGCTTCGCCAAGCCCAACCTCCTCCTCGATAATCTCCTGGCCGAGGGAAAAATCACGCCCATGATCGTGGTCATGCCCAACGGCCGGGCGCAGAAGAATGACCGGGCTGAGGGGAATGTCTTCAACTCGGCACCGGCCTTCGCGGTTTTCGAGCAGGATCTGCTGAAGGACGTGATCCCTGCGATTGAAGCAGGTTACTCGGTGCAGGCGGACTGTGCGCACCGGGCGCTGGCGGGACTCTCCATGGGTGGCGGCCAGGCGCTCAACTTTGGGCTGGCGCACCTCGATACCTTTGCCTGGATCGGCGCCTTCTCGGCGGCACCCAACACGAAGCCACCGACGCAACTGGTGCCCGATCCGGCCAGCGCCAAGGAGAAGCTGAAACTGCTCTGGATCGCCTGCGGCAAGCGGGATGGTCTGCTCCGTATCAGCCAGGGCGTGCATGCCTACCTGAAGGAAAAGGATGTGCCGCACGTCTGGCATGTGGACGGCAACGCGCATGACCCGACGGAGTGGCGAAACAACCTGTATCTCTTCGCGCAACGCATTTTTCGCTGAAAACCTGTACGTCCCCCGGTAGGGAACGCTTTCTAAAGAGAGGTGTAAACGTGGAAAAGGGAAATTTATCGCGACGTGGTTTTTTACAGCGCTCGCTGGGAACGCTGGCCGTGGCGGGACTGCCAGCCTGGTATGCCCAGCAGCTCCTGGCTGCCCATGCGGACGGCGCGGCGAAGAAAACCTCCGCCAGTGATCGCCTTGTCATGGGCATCGTCGGCGTTGGTAGTCCCGTGAGCCGTAGCTTACAGGTGGTGGGCGAGTCGAGCCCCTGCGTGCAGTCGGGACAATTGACCTTTATCCTCGGTTGTGACGTGAATGCCGTTCATCGCAAACGCGCCACCGAGGTGATGCATCAGAGAGGGTTCAAGGACTTCGAGGCCAACACCAAGGACTTTCGCGACCTCGTCAACAACAAGTCGCTTGATTGCTTGCTGATCGCCACGCCCGACCACTGGCATGCCCAGGTGGCCATCGAGGCGTTGAAAGCCGGCAAGGATGTCTACTGTGAGAAGCCGCTCACACTGACCGTCGCCGAGTCGTTGGCGGTCCAGAAGGTGGTCAAGGACACCGGCCGGATCCTGCAAACCGGCAGTCAGCAGCGCACCGTTTTTCGTGGCATGTTTCGCCTGGCGGTCGAGCTGGTCCGTGCTGGCCGACTTGGCAAGATCAAGACCATCGAGTGTCGCATCGGCAACAATCCGACGAGCGGACCGATCCCCGAGGCACCGGTCCCCGAGGGCCTGGACTGGGACTTCTGGCTCGGTCCAACCGCCCAGGTGCCGTATCGTAAGAAGGACAGGCTCACGAATTGCGTCTATGAGTTCCGCTGGTGGTACGAGTACTCCGGCGGCAAGATGACCGATTGGGGCGCGCACCACCTGGACATCGCGCAGTGGGCGCTGGGCAAGGATGGCAGCGGACCCATCGCGGTGGAAGTGCTCAAGGCATCCGAGCCCTACAAGGGCGGCGATGGCTACAATTGCCATCCGAGTTTCCAAATCCAGTACACCTACGACAACGGCACCAAAGTCCTCGCCATGAGCGGCGGCGGCACCAGTGCCAGGGACCTCGTGAATAAGGATGGGATGGCGCCGAATCGCTCCGTCGGTCCTAACGAGAATGGCGTGCTGATCCAGGGAGAAAGTGGTACGATCTTCGTCAGCCGCGGCACGCTCCTCGCCAGCGACGCCAAGATCCTTGCCGAGCCGCTCAAGGAAGACCCGAAGGTCTACGATGGCCGGCCGACCAATCACATGCAGAACTTCGTCGACTGCGTTAAGAGCCGCAAGCAGCCGATTTGCAATGCCACGATCGGCGGCGGCTCGGTGATCGTCTGCCACATCGGCGTGATCGCGCTGCGGACCGGCAAGAAGCTGAAATGGGATCCGGTCGCCCATCAATTTGATGACGCAGAGGCTAACCAGATGCTGTCCCGGCCGCGCCGCGGACCATGGCAGCTCAACGTGTAGGCGAGCGGTTTCCATAGCGCGCTGCAATGGGCAGCGCGCTATGGAAATGCCAGGGTGTCGGACCAATCGTTTTCAGGATCGAGGAGTACCACTGTGAAACCCGCGCTAATGAGTCTTGTGTTGCTGTCCCTGCTGGCCGGCCAACGCGGCTTCGCGCAGACCCCGTCCCCGCAAGCCGCGCCCGCCCAGACGGCACCCTCGGTGGAGGATTTCAAACCGGCCTCCTCCAACCAATCGGGCAAGCAGTATCCGCAGGTCAATTCCGAACGCCGCGTGCGCTTCCGTATCGTTGCGCCGCAGGCCCAGAGCGTGCGGGTGCCCGAGTGGGGCGGAATCGCGTTGACGAAAGGAGAGGACGGCGCCTGGGTCGGCACCACGCGACCTCTGGACGAGGGGTTCCATTACTACCGGATCAACATTGACGGCGCTGATGTCCCCGACCCCGGCAGCAAGTTCTTTTACGGCGCCAGCCGCTGGGGCAGCGGCATCGAAATCCCGGCCCACGATGAAGACTTCTATGCCCTCAAGAATGTTCCGCACGGCCAGTTGCGCCAGAATCTGTACTTCTCGAAGAGCACCAATACCACGCGTCGCTGCTTCGTCTACACACCGCCCGATTATGACAAGAACACCATGGCACGCTATCCGGTGTTGTATCTGCAGCACGGCGCGGGCGAAGATGAGACCGGGTGGGGGAACCAGGGGCACGCGAACCTGATCATGGACAACCTCATCGCCGCGGGCAAGACTAAGCCGTTCATCATTGTGATGGATAATGGCGGCGGTAACGTCTTTGGTGGACGAGGGCGCGCTGCACCGCCTGGACGTGGCGGCTCCGGAGGGGCACCGGGCGCGCAGCCGCCCGGCGGCCGCGGCCGTGGGGGATTCGACTTCTCCGCGTTCAGCAAAATCATCATCGCGGAACTGATCCCTTTCATCGACTCCAACTATCGCACGCTTTCCGACCAGCCGCATCGCGCCATGGCGGGACTGTCGATGGGTGGCGCGCAGACAAGGCAGATCACCCTGGCCAATCTCGACAAGTTCTCGCATATTGGGCTTTTCAGCGGGGGCAGCCTTGCGGCCGATACTCCTGCGCTGGCCGACCCGCCGGCTTTTAAGCAGAAGGTCAAGGTACTGTTCGTCAGCTATGGCAGCAAGGAGAACACCACTGCTGCAAAGACCAACCACCAGGCACTGCAAAAGCTGGGCATCAAGAACATTTACTACGAATCTCCGAACACGGCTCACGAGTGGCAGAGCTGGCGGCGGAGCCTCTATCAATTTGCGCCGCTGCTGTTCCAGGATTAGTCGGCGGTGCGGCCCGCGCAGGACTGCTCGCACTTATGAATCGGGGACTCACCACGGGATGTTGGCGAGCGGCGATCGATTCGTGTAAGATGAGGCCCAAATCGGAATCCCGAGGAATCGGCCGAGCGACCCGGCTCTCAACCAGGAATGAACATCCATTATGGGCCACCGATCCTTTGCGAACGGGCGGAGCGATTCCCGTCTTCTTCTCGGACTGGCGATGCTGGCCTTGTTCGCCGCCCGGCCGGTCGGTGCAGCCGAGTCGTCTGGGCCCGATCAAACCTTCGTCCGTGACTACTGCACGAGTTGCCACAACGACGTGGCAAAAAAAGGCCGGCTTGACCTGACCAATTTGGCGTTTGACCCAAACGATTCCGCTAACCTGGCCGTCTGGATCAAGGTACATGACCGCGTGAAGGCTGGCGAGATGCCGCCCAGGAGTCGGGCTCGGCCCGACGCCGCCCGGCTGAAGACCTTTGTTGAGGGCCTGGCACAGTCGATCATCACTGCGGAGCGGGCGGCCCTGGCGGGCGAGGGTCGGGCGATTCTGCGGCGGTTCAATCGCCAGGAATATGAAAACGGCTTGCGCGACCTGCTCGGGGTCCCGTGGGCGTCGATCGCCAACCGGCTGCCCGAAGACGGCGAAGCTTACCGCTTCAACAAAAGTGGCGAAGCACTCGACGTGTCCTACCTCCAAATCGCGCGGTTCATCGAGGCGGCCAACTACGCCATGCGGCTGGCAATGGCGACGCGCTTGGAGCGGCTGGCGACAATAACCCACAAGCTGTATGCCCGCGATGAGCGGAGCCTGCGCAACTGGTGGCCGCGCGAGAACGGGACCCTGCCCGATCGGCTCTCCTTCCCCGTGCTCGATGGGCACGCCCAGCCGGACGTCCGCGCGGGCCGTGCCCCGGCGACCAGCCCGGCGACCCGTGAGCGTGAGGCGGTCGGCAAGGTGTCGAGTATTTTCAGCGACGCGGGGGGCTACAGCTGGAACGGCTGGCGGGCGCCGGTGGCGGCACGGTACAAGCTGCGGATTGCCGGCTACACGATCTGGGTCGCCGGCGGCGGCGTGGCGCGCTGGTTCTTTGAAGGCCAGGGGGCCGAGAAGGCGCCGGTGTATCACACGCTCCTCTGGCACCGTCCGAACCTGGACGAAGTTTACCCCGGCCGACGCAGTGAACCGATTGGCGTTTACGCGCAGGGCGGCGGCCGGACTCGCCCGATCGGGGCCGTCGATTTCACTCCCCAGCCGGCAGTCCATGATCTCGAAGTATTTCTGCTGATGAATGAGGTCGTGCGAACCGATGGCTCCCGGCTCTTCCGCACGCGCGTCAACGGCACGGACGAGCAGTACGTTAATCCCCTGGCGACCGAGGACGGTATGCCCGGCTACGCCATCCAGTGGATTGAGGTTACAGGCCCGTTCTACGACGACCCGGTCGACGGGACGGGTTATCGACGGTTGTTCAATCAGTTGCGGCTAGTGCCATCGGAGCAGGTACGGTCGGGCGTGCCCCTGGAGATGGGCCCGACCGCGACCGCCAGCCCAGGTCCGGCGGGTGGACGTGGCATCCGCGGTGGGCGCGGTGGGCCAGGAGGCTTCGGCCGTCCCGCGGTGCGCGAAGCACTCTACGAGGTCGAATCGGCAGCGCCGCGCCAAGATGCCGAGCAGCTGTTGCGATCGTTCCTGAAGAAGGCGTATCGCCGGCCGGTCGTCGAGGCCGACGTGCAGCGGTTCCTGGCGTTGTTCGACGAGCAATTCCAACAGGGCAACGGCTTCACTCGGTCCCTGCTGTCAGCATACGCGGCTATCCTGTCGTCACCGGGCTTTGTGTTTGTCGAGGAAAAGCCGGGCCAGCTCGATGACTACGCGCTGGCCACGCGGCTAGCCCTGTTCCTATGGAACTCGATCCCCGACGACACGCTGCGGGCACTGGCGGACCGCGGCACGCTGAGCAAGCCGGACGTGTTGCGGGCCCAGACCGAGCGGATGCTCAACGATCCCAAGGTGCGGCGCTTTGTCGAGGCGTTCACCGATTACTGGCTCGATTTGCGAAAGATCGATGACACGTCACCGTCCACCACGCTTTACAACGATTATGATCTCGACGACTCGCTCAAGCTGGCGGCGCTGGAGGAGACACGGCTGTTCTTCGCCGAACTGCTCCGCGCCGACCTGCCGGCGCGGAACATGGTCGATTCGGATTTTACATTCCTGAACGAGCGGCTGGCCGATCATTATGGCATCCGTGGCGTCTCCGGCGTCCACTTCCGCAGGGTGGAGCTTCCGCCGGACAGCTTGCGCGGTGGGCTGATGACGCAGGCCAGCGTCCTCAAGGTAACTGCCAACGGCACGACGACCTCGCCGGTGCTGCGCGGCCACTGGATCACGGAGCGGATCCTGGGGTTGGAAACGCCACCACCGCCGCCGACGGTCGAGGCCGTCGAACCGGACATCCGCGGTGCGGTGACCATTCGCCAGCAGCTAGAGAAGCACCGGGCCGATCCGAGCTGCGCGGCGTGCCATAGCAAGATGGACCCGCCAGGCTTCGCGCTGGAAAACTTCGATGTGATGGGCGGCTACCGCGAGCGCTACCGTGCGGTGTCCGACAAGGTGCCTCCCGTCAAGGGTTTCGGTATGAACGGGCAGGCGTTCGCGTTCCACTATGCCCTGCCGGCCGATTCCGCCGGCATGCTGCCCGACGGCCGGGCGTTCAAGAACGTGCGCGAGCTCAAGCATCTGTTGGTGCAAGACGAAGTGCCGATCGCGCGCAACCTGATTCGGCAATTGACGATCTTCGCCACGGGCGCTCCGGTGCGGTTTTCCGACCGGAAGGAAATTGAAAAAATTGTTGACGCGGCCAAGGTGAGCCAGTATGGCGTGCGTAGTATAATTCATGCGATCGTGCAAAGTGAGCTGTTCCGCAACAAGTAGGGAAGAGCAGCGATGAACCCGCAAGCCGGCTCAACGTTCCGGGGTCCCTTCGTATCCACGCGGCGGCCGATCTCTCGGCGGCGCTTTCTCCGCGGCGCGGCGGTGGCGATGGCCCTGCCATTGTTGGAATCGATGCGGGGGCCATTCACGCGGGCTGCCAGCCCGGTACCACGGCGAATGTTCTGCATCTGTAACAATCTCGGCGTCTTGCCGGAGCCGTTCTTTCCCAAGGCCGCTGGCCGTGATTACATGCCCTCGCCGTACCTGCAGCTGCTCCAAGAGCACCGCGCCAACTTTACCGTGCTGAGCGGCGTGTCGCACCCGTCGGTGGACGGCGGGCACGCCACGGACATCAGCTTTCTGACGGCGGCCCCGCACCCGTCCGGCAGCTCGTTCCGCAACTCGATCTCGCTCGACCAATTCGTGGCCGAGCGGATCGGCATATTCACGCGGTTCCCGTCGCTGACGCTAGCGGTCAACGGTGGCCGCAGCCTGTCGTGGACGCGCACCGGCGTGGCGATTCCACCGGAGGGCCAGGCCTCGCGCGTGTTCAACCAGCTCTTCCTGCAAGGCTCGCAGGCCGAAATCGAGGCTCAGATCCGCGAACTCGACACGGGGCGAAGTATCCTGGACGTGGTTGCCGGGCAGGCCAAAGACCTCCAGCGGAACGTCGGTGCCCGCGACCGCAGCCGGCTCGACCAGTATTTTTCCAGCATCCGCGACCTGGAGCATCGGTTCCAGGAGTCGCGCGGCTGGGCTCATAAGCCGAAGCCGAGAGTCAAGGCCAGCCCGCCGATCGACCCGGCCAGCCCGGCGCAGTACATGGCCAAGGTGCAGATCATGTACGACCTGACGCGCCTGGCCTTCGAGACCGATTCGACCCGCGCGATTACGCTGATGCTCAACAGCGTCGGCACCCCGGTTGTGCAGATCGCTGGCGCGACGATCACTGACAGCTATCACAACCTGTCGCACCACGGCATGGCCGAAGAAAAACTGACGCAGCTCAAGGTGATCGACGCATGGCACATGAAGCTGCTTGCCGACCTGTTCAACGGTCTGAAGTCGGCCAAGGAAGAGGGCGCGACCCTTCTTGACCGCACGATGGTTTTGTACGGCTCAAACCTGGGCGACGCCAACGCACACTCAACGACGAACCTGCCGACGCTCCTGGCCGGCGGCGGCTTCCGGCATGGCCAGCACCTGGCCTTCGACCGCAGCCGCAACTACCCGCTGCCGAACCTATTCGTGTCGATGTTGCAGCGGATGGGGATCGAGGCGACGAGCTTCGGTCCGTCAACGGGCACGATACGAGGCCTGGAAATGGTTTGAGCCATGATGTACGCTCGAACGATCGGCTGGGCACTTCTCAGCGGCCTGGCCGGGCTGGCCATCGCGGCGCCCGCCGATGGCCCGGTGACTATCACTTTCGATAAGGCCGAAACTGGCAAGCCGATGCCGAGCTACACGGACCAAGGCGTCGTGTTCGCCCTGGCGCACCGGCCGACCAAGAGCCGCGCTGCTGGCCGAGTAATGTTCTTCCCACATTTGAAGACACCACGGAAGGGCATTCTCAACGCGATGGCGAATGAATCGATCCCGGTGGAGGTCCGCTTTCCGAAGCCGGTAGCGAGCGT
>Ga0070734_10002292_pt1 | contig 23782 bp, 27 predicted proteins | sample Coa_R1_8_FD_66444 | JGI IMG/M metagenome (GOLD analysis project Ga0070734, IMG submission 66444) | Surface soil microbial communities from Centralia Pennsylvania, which are recovering from an underground coalmine fire - Coalmine... | ecosystem: Environmental > Terrestrial > Soil > Unclassified ...
TCGGCTTCGCGGCGTCGGCCGTCGTCTCCTTCGGGTATTACTTGCTCTCGCCCACCAACACGACCGGCATGGCGCTGGTGACCGTCCTGTCGGCGGTGGCCTACGCGCCCACGATTCCGCTCATCTGGGCGATCTTCGCCGACGTGGCCGACTACTCGGAGCTCAAGACCGGCCGTCGCTTCACGGGCATGGTCTTCGCGACCATCGGCTTCGCGCTGAAGGCCGGCCTGGCGCTGGGCTCGGCGTCGTTCCTCTGGATCATGTCGGGCCTCTTTGGCTACGACACGCACGCGCCCAGCGCCGCCAACGCCGTGGCGGGCTACCACGCTTGCAGCGGCATCGTGGTGGCCTTGATGTTCGCCGCTTGCACGATCTTGCTGGTCGTCTACCCGCTGAACAAGCGGGCCACCATCGAGATGTCGGAAGAGCTGGACGCCCGCCGTCACAAGGCGCGGGCCGCGGCCGCCTGACCGCCTCGCTCCGCGTTGCCTGCGTCACATTCCGAGGGTTCAACCTGGCGCCGCGCCGGGACGTGCACCTCATCCTGAGCGGCCGTGGCGTGCCCGCCGTGTCGGGCTGATGTCCACTTGGTCAATCACTGTTTACGTTGTCGGTGATGGACGCGCGCTACGCTCCGGGCATGTTGGGCCGCGCGGGCAGGTGGGTGATCCTGGGGGTCGTCGTCGGGCTGAGTGCCTGCGGAGGCACCCTGAGCCCGATTCCCGTCGCGGTCCCCCGAGGCGACGGACAGACCGTCGTCACCCTCGCCGCGGGCTCGGACGTTCGCTTCTGGATCGTCGTCGACCCCCTGGATTCCGGACGGGTGCGGGCTGACTACGAGATCGACTTGCTCCAGAGCGGACGCGAGGTCACCAGCACCCACTGCGCGCAGGAGATCTCTGACGCCGCCGCGATGTGCAAGCTTCGCCAGGTGAGCTACGGGAACCACCGCCACCTCACCTGTCCACTCCCCTGCTCGGCCCGCGTTCCCCGCAGCGGCCCCACCGTCGTCCGGGCCACCCTGAAGCTCGTCGGCTATCCCGTCGTCGCGCGGGCGGAGCCCGCAGAGATCATCGTCGAGCAGTAGCGAGCGGCGGCTACGCCGCGTTGCGGGCGACCTTGAGGGCGCGCGCGGCCCACGAGAGCTCGTCCAGGAACAGGGCGACGCGGTCGGTGCCAAAGACGTTCTTGAGCGGGGGCGAAGACCGCGGGATTGGGCGGAACGGGCTCCTTGAGCGCCGCCAGGTAGACGTCCAGGGGAAGGTGGATGGCGTGCCGGATCGGCCACATCTGCAGCTCGACGGCGACCAGGCGCAGCTGCTCGATGGCGCGCGCGCCCCCCACGCTCCCGTAGCTCACGAACCCGATCGGCTTCCTCGCCCACTCGGGGAAGAGATGGTCGAAGGCGTTCTTCAGCACGGCCGGGTAGCCGTGGTTGTACTCGGGCGCGACGACGACGAAGGCGTCCGCCGGTCCGATCTTCTCCGACCAGCGCGTGACCGCCGGGGAAGCGTACTTGCCGCCCTCGCGCGAAGGGGCGGTGGCGCGGTCGAAGAAGGGCAGCGGGAAGTCGCGCAGGTCCAGGAGCTCGGCCTCGACGCCCGGACGCTGGCCGAGCTCGCCGAGGATCCAGTGCGCGGGCTTGTCGCCGAAGCGGCCCTCGCGCGTCGAGCCGAGAATGACCTTGATCGACAGAGCAGGCGCGTCGTTCGACATGGGCCTATTTCGCGCCTTCGATCCGGTGGCAATTCCGACAGCCGAAGGCCGCGGGGTCGGGCGCCTTGGGGTCGAACTCCTTGACGGCGAGGAGCTCCGACATCGCCGGCACCACCTTGCCCTTCATGAAGTCGGTCCATTTGGGCCAGTCCTTCTCGGTCTTCAGCTTGGCCATGAAGGCCTCGGGGGTCCCGGGCAGCGGCTTGATGTCGGGGCTCGGCATCTTGAACTCGCGCTCGGCCGCTCCCTTGCCGTGACAGGTCTCGCAGTTGAACTTCTTGAACTGCTGGGCGTCGAACGCCTGGAAGAGGGGCTTCATCTTCGGCGTCACGACCGCCTTCATGTAGGCGCCCTTCTGCTTGGGGGTCATGTCCTTCCAGGCGACGTCGGGCGGGCCGACGACCTTGGCGTCGGCGGTGGAGAGGACCAGCAGCGCGAGCGTCGCGCCCAGAGCGAGCCTGGAGAGAGTCTGATGAAGTTTCACGTCGCGGCTTCCTTTCCTGTTTCCTTCCGGCCCCTGGTCATCTTTTTGTGCCTGGTGACATTTCGTAACCGAGGCTAGGCTCGTTACTATGCCGTCCGGGGCGAGGTCCGCAAGAAGGCACATCCAGGTCACCAAGGCACATCGTGACGACCACGAAGGATGCATCGCCGTCCGTGAGGTCCTCAAGCTGGTGGGGGACAAGTGGAGCGTGCTGGTGGTGGGGATTCTGGGAAACGGGCCCCTGCGATTCAGCGAGCTCAGGCGAACGATCGAGGGGATCTCGCAGCGGATGCTCACGCTCACGCTGCGTGGCCTCGAGCGCGACGGGCTCCTGACGCGCACCGTGACGGCGACGATCCCGCCTCGGGTCGACTACGAGCTCACGATCCTGGGACGCACGCTGCTCGAGCCGGTCCGCGCCTTGGCCAAGTGGGCGGAGCGCAACCGCGTGACCATCCAGGCTGCGCGCGATCGCTTCGACGGACAGGCCGCGCGCACGCTGAAGCAGACAGGGTGACAGAGCTCGCCCGCGACCGGTCGACGGCAGCCGGTGCGGCCGGTCACTCCTCGATGAACGCCTTCAGGGCCTTGCTCCGGGTATGGTGGCGGAGCTTCTGAAGCGCCTTGGCCTCGATCTGACGGATACGCTCACGCGTCACGGAGAGATCCTGGCCTACCTCTTCGAGGGTGTGCTCGGACTTCTCGCCGATGCCGAAACGCATACGCAAGATCTTCTCTTCGCGCGGGGTCAGCTTGGCCAGCACCCTCCGCGTCTGTTCGGCCAGGTCCATGGTGATGACCGCGTCGTCGGCCGGAAGCACGCTCTTGTCCTCGACGAAGTCACCGAGCTGGGCGTCGTTCTCCGGGCCCGCGGGCGAGTCCAGCGACAGAGGCTGGCGCGCCAGAGGCAGCAGCGTCCGAACCTTGCTGACCGGCAGCGACAGCTCTTCCGCGAGCTCGTCCGGGGTCGGTTCGCGTCCGAGCTTGTGGGTGAGGGCGCGCCCCGTGCGGGTGAGGTTGTTCAGCGTCTCGTGCATGTGGACGGGTATGCGAATCGTGCGCGATTGATCGGAGATGGCGCGCGTGATCCCCTGGCGGATCCACCAGGTCGCGTAGGTGGAGAACTTGTAGCCCCGCTTGTAGTCGAACTTGTCGACCGCCCGCATGAGGCCGATGTTGCCCTCCTGGATGAGGTCGAGGAGCTGCAGGCCGCGGTTCAAGTACCTCCTGGCGATCGAGACGACCAGTCGAAGGTTGGCCTCGACCATCGCGGCGCTGCCCTGTTCGGCGGCGCGTTCACCCTCCCGGATCTCGTGAACGGCGGCCAGAAGCGCGCGGGCGGTCAGCTTCGCTTCCCGCTCGACGCTCCTGACCTTCGCGCGGGCCTGCGCGATGACCTGCGACATCTGGTCGAGCTCGTCCAGACGAAGCCCCAGCTTTCGGGTCACCGCCCGCTGGCGAAGCGGCGACGCGCGCATCTCACGCAGCGCCCGCCCCAGCTCCAGGGCAGAGAGGCCGCTCCTGCGCTCACAGGCAGCGATCTCCCCCTGGGCCCGTTCCAGGCGGACCACCAGGTCCTTGAGCTTGAGGACGATCCCGTCGATCTGCTTTCTGTGGATCCGAAGCTGGAACACGGCGTCCGCGACCTCGTCCCGGCCCTTCTGCGAGCCGGCCTGCTGCCCCAGGTCCTTACGGAGCCGGCGCACCTTGTCGAGCACCTTGCAGACGCGATCGGCGTGCCAGCGCTCGTCGAAATCGGGATCGTCGGTGTCGACGTCCCCGACGACGTCCTTGACCCGCAGCTTTGCCTCCCGAAGCTGGTCGCGTAGAGACAGGAGCTCGTCGACCGCGACGGAGGACCCGAGCACGACACGCAAGACGCGCCGTTGCCCGTCCTCGATCGATTTCGCCAGCGCCATCTCACCCTCGCGGGTCAGCAGCGCGAACGATTTCATCCGGCGCAGGTACAGTCCCACCGGGTCGCTCGCCGCGATCTGCTCGACCTTGGCGCTGACCTCGCCCTCGCCGTCGGCGTCTCCCGGGTCGGGAGCTGCTGCGTCATCATCCGTCATGGGTGGCCCAACGCCGTCGGTCGGTGTGCGGCGAGCTCCGCGTGCTCTCGGAGGTCCAGCGAGTCGCTAGGGGGCGGTCTCAGCCCCGCGGTCGCTCGGCGAACCGCACTTTCCCTTTAGCACGCCCGCGGCGGCCAGATCGTCGGCTGCCGATCGGCGGCCAAGCAGGCGGCGCAGTTGGCCGCCAGCCGCCAGGACTCCGGATCGAGCGCCACCGGCACCTCGAACTCGAACGCACCGTCGTCCCGGATCTTCCCGACGCGGATCCCACAAAGCGCTCGCCAGGGCAGGCCCTCGCGCGACGACGACCAGTCAGGCACGCGCTCCGCCCGATGGACGGTGCGCTCGCTGACGACCGCCTCGCTGATCGTACGAAAACCCACGACTCAACTGTTCGGTCGGCCGGCGCAATCGCCACGCCGGCCCTTCGGTGCCTTCAGAGGCCGACCGATCACCTGACCGGGCGGACGTTCGTGGCCTGCAGGCCCTTCGGTCCCTCGGTGACCTCGAACTCGACGTCCTGGCCCTCGGCCAGCGAGCGAAATCCCTCCGCCACGATGGCGGTGTGATGGACGAAGAGATCCGGCCCTTCCGCCCGCACGATGAACCCAAACCCCTTCGAGTCGTTGAACCACTTCACTTTGCCAGTTGCCATGATGCCCTCTGCAGCAATGGGTACGCTTCCACCTCCACGACCACGTGCCGCAGAAGAGGACGGACGATGCAGGTACCTGAGCCAGGAGTCAAGCACGTAGTCCTCAGCCTCTCGGGCTCGACGGTGATTGACCTGCTGGTCACCGAATCTGCCCCTGCGATGACCGACGAACATGTATACGTGCCCGGTGTCCACCGCCGACGGCGCCTGGTCGTTGACCCCGCCTCACCCGACAGCCGAGGAATCGGCCCCGCCGGTCACCTGGCGCAGCTACGTGCGCCTCACGACCGTCCTCTTCGCGATGGTGCACCTCGCGGCGGTCTTGGGTGCGATCTGGTTTTGGTCCTGGGGCGGTGTCGCGCTCGCGATCGCCTCGTATTTCGTGCGAATGGTGGTGGTCACGATCTCCTACCACCGCTATTTCTCGCACCGGTCGTTCAAGACCTCGCGGGCCTTTCAGCTCCTGCTCGCCGTCGGAGCTCAGACCGCGGGCGAAAAGGGAGTGATCTGGTGGGCCAGCCATCACCGGTGGCACCACAAGCACTCGGACACGCCGCGAGACGTCCACTCGGCGCGGCTTCGCGGGTTCTGGTACTCCCATGTCGGGTGGGTGCTGAGCAGCAACTGGAATGGGACCGACCAGGCGCTGGTGAAGGATCTGGAGCGGTTTCCCGAGCTGCGTTTCCTCAACCGCGGATTCATGGAGGTCGTTCCCATGACCGCGCTGGCGCTGGCCTTCTTGCTGCTCGGCGGACTGCACGCATTCGTCTGGGGGTTCCTGGTCTCCTCGGTGCTGCTCTGGCACGGCACGTTTTCGATCAATTCGCTGGCGCACCTCTTCGGACGCCGGCGCTATGACACCTCGGACGACTCGCGGAACAGCTTCCTCCTGGCGCTGGCGACGACCGGCGAGGGGTGGCACAACAACCATCACCGCTTTCCGACCTCCGCGCGCCAGGGGATCCGCTGGTGGGAGATCGACGTGACGTATTACGTGCTCTGGTTGCTCGCCCGCCTGGGGATCGTCTGGGACCTGCGCCGCCCGCCCCCCGACGCGTGAAACGGCGGGTCAGGACCGCGCTGATACCGACTCACGGGAGGCTGAAGCCATGCGGAGATTGACCTTTGCCATGAACCGGAGCCTGGACGGCTACATCGCCGCGCCGGGCGGCGACCTGGGCTGGAGCGTGCCGAGCGACGAGCTGTTCCAGTGGTGGTCCGACCGGGTGGGGGCGACGGGCCTGGCGCTGTACGGGCGCAAGCTGTGGGAGACGATGAGCTCCCACTGGCCGACCGCCGCCCAGCAGCCTGGCGCCACACCGGCGCAGGTCGAGTTCGCCCGCCGCTGGCGGGACATGCCGAAGGTGGTGTTCTCGTCGACGACCAGCGCGGTCGACTGGAACGCCCGCCTGGTCACCGGCGACGCGGTGACCGAGATCGCGCGGCTCAAGACCGAGGACGGCGGTCCCATGGACGTCGGCGGCGCCACCCTGGCCGCGGCGGCCATGCGGGCCGGCCTGATCGACGAGTACACGCTCGTCACCCACCCGGTCCTGGTGGGCGGCGGCACGCCGTTCTTCACGCCCCTGGACAGCCGGGTGAGCCTGAACCTGGTGGAGACCCGGACGTTCCCCGACGGCGTGCTCCTGACCAGGTACGAGACCAGGCGCTGAATTTCCGGCCTCGAGGCGAGCGCGGCGAGCTTCCGCCCGTCCGCATCACGCGTTCAGTCCGAATCCGTCCCGATTTCTGTGCGCGGTCAGCACACCGCGGGCCACCCGCCCCGGGAACGATGGGTGGATCTGCCACGCCGTCGTCATCGACAGGACGCCGCCATCCACCTCGAAGAACCGAACCTGCTCTGGTTCGATGACCATTTGGCCGAGCGGGGTCGGCACCGTATGTGTCCGCGCGCTCGCCGGTGTGATATTCGTCGCGTCGGGGAGCCCGCGGACCGGCCGCTGCCCGCAGGTGCTGTCGGTGCGCAGCTGTTTCGCTAAACTAGGACCCCATGGCGCCCCGGTCATTGCTCGCGTTGATGGTGGTGGCGGCGGCGAGCACGGTCGGGTGCGGCCAGCAGGCGCTGACGACTGGCAGCCGCGGTACCGGTGGCGACGTGGGTGCGGCTGACGCTGGCGGACCCTGCGTGGGCGGCGCAGCCTGTACCGACGGCATCGCCTGCACGGACGCGGCGGGAATAACCTGCACCTGCACGACCGGCCGTTTGGTGTGCGGCGGCACCACCGGTGCGGGTGGCGCCGGCGGGGCGCTCTGCGTGCCCGGCGGAGCCTGCGCGGACAGCTCCGCCGCTTGCACGGACGCGGCAGGTCTGAGGTGCACCTGCGTGACGGGTTACTTCGTGTGTGTCGGCACCACGGGCGTTGGTGGCGCCGGCGGGGCGCCCTCGCTCTGCGCGGCCAACGCCACCTGCACCGGCGTCACCTCCTGCACGGACGCGGTGAGCGTGACGTGCAGTTGCAGGGGCGGCAGATTTGTGTGCGGCGGCACGACGGGCGCGGCTGGGGCCGGCGGGGCGGCCTGCGTGACCGGCCGACCCTGCGTGGTCGGCTCGGGCACCTGCACGGACGCGGCTGGCGGGACCTGTGCCTGCGGCGCGAACGGACGCTACACCTGCACCGGTGGGGGCGGCGGCACCTCGGGTGCGGCCGGCGCGGGCGGCGTCACCGGATCGGCAGGAGCCGGGGGCATTTGGTGCCCGCCGGGGGCAGCGCTGTGCGCGGACGGGGTGTGCAGTGGGAGCACGGATTCGAGCCACTGCGGCGCGAGCTGCACGCTCTGCGGCGGTGGGAGCACCTGCCAGGCCGGGCAGTGCTTCTGCGCGAGCGGGCTCATCTCCTGCGGTGGCTCGTGCGTCGCTTCGAACGCGGTGAACTGCGGCAGCTGCGGCAACGTATGTGGCTCGGGCCAGACCTGCAGCAACGGCTCGTGCAGCTCGTTGTGCCCCGCGGGCTCCGCGATGTGCTCGGACGGCGCTTGCAGCTCGTCGAGCGACTCGGCACACTGCGGAGCGAGCTGCACCGTCTGCGCGGGCGGCTCGATCTGCACCGCCGGGGCGTGCGCCACCACGCTCCAGGCCACCGGCGCCGGCTAGGCGAAGTCAAACCTGAATCGACGCCGCGGCGGCTGGCTACCCTTCACGGAGCTCGGCGCGCAACGCCGTGAAGAGCGCGGCCGACGCCTCGACCTCTTCCTTGCGAATCGAGATGCTCTCGACGTTGAGGCCGACGGGCAGACCCTTGGCCCGCGCGAACCCCAACACGTCCCGCCAGGTCTCCCGACAGAGCCGCAACGACGTGTCGAGGATGTCGCGCGCGTCTAGCAGCTCGTTCTCCAGCCAGCGCGGGAAGGCGATTCCGAGCCACTTGAGGAGCTTGAGCGTCGTCGGCGACCCGCAGGGCGAGAAGGTGAAGATGATCGGAACCGGCGCTCGCCCGCTCTGTCGCAGCGCGCGGGCATAGTCGGACAGCAGCGACTTGGTGGCGGCAGCGTCGTACACGGCCTGGGTGACGAAGAACCGGCAGCCCGCCGCCGTCTTCTGCACCAGTCGTTCATGCTCGTCACCGCGCCGCGCGTGACGCTCGGCGATCGCGATGCCGCCGATCCACCAGTCATTCGCGAAGGGGCGGGCGACCCCGTAGGCGTCAGCCAGCGCGAGGCTGCTCGGCGCCCGATTCGTCGGCGCCCCGACCAGCACCGCGAGCCGCGGCGATACGACGCCGTCCGGCGCCGGCGCGGACATCCACCGGGAGAGGCTCTCCGGCGTATCGCGCGCGACACAGCGGTAGACGATCTTCGGGATCGAGACCGCTTGCAGCGCCTGGTAGGCGTACTCCGTGGGCGGGATGGTGGGCAGAAAGGGGAACGGACGCGGGCCGGCCTGACGGTCCGACTCGTCCTGCAGGTCGTAGATGACCAGCGCGTCCGGGGCCAGCTGCTGCAATCGGGCCGTCTGCGCCTCGACGATCGCCGCCAGGCGGGCCGGATCCGTCCCCAGCTTCGGCGGCGCCAGCCCGTAAAAGCAGAGATCGGGAGCGGCGCTCGAGAGTCGGTCGATCAGGGTCACGCGACGAACATAGATCAGCCCGGGCGAGCGCGCAGCGGGCCGGGCCCGTCGCACAGCGGACAACCTTCCGTCTCGGCCCGGGCCGCCACGATCTGCCCGCAGTCGCGACACTCCGCGCGGAACCCGTGGAAGCCCGGGTCGCTCGGCTCGACCGCCGTGCGCGCCCGGTCGGCGCGCCGGCCCTCATATTCGACGCGCGCCGGGACGAACGCCGCGTACCGGATCTCCTCGCCGCCGCAGTCCCCATCGGCGCAACCGGCGGGCACAGGCCAGCGGTTCGACGCCGCCAGCGCCGTGGCCAGGCCGCCGGCCGCGTGACAGCGCGGACAGACGTCCGCCGCGAACAGGGCGGCGCCACACCCCGCGCAATCGACCGCGTAGACGCCGTCCACGAACTTCTCTCCGTCGTAGCTCCAGCTGATCCGCCCGACCGGCTCGCCAGCGACGAAGGGGAACACGCCGTCGACATAGGTCCGGAAGGTCAGCTTGTGCCCACCGCAGCCCGCACAGCCTGCCTGGACCAGGCGGTCCAGCTCGGCCTCGGTCAAGAGCCCCATGGAGACGACTCTAACCCAACGGACGCCTGGCTAGCGGTGGCCTTGTCGCAGCTGCAGACGGTTACCGTCCGGATCCTGAAATACGGCGACATATCCCCACGGGTACTCGAGGACGTCAGTGTCGAACTTCACGCCGCGTGACTTCAGCGTCTCGAACGCCTTCCGGCAGTCGCCGGTCTCGAACGTGTACGCCGCTGTGCTGCGGCCTTCGAACGGCTGGCCCAAACCGGGCGCTCCCGGCCAGAGAACCAGCAGGAGGTCTTGCCCCTTGAGACCGACGGCCACGAATCGGGGCGCGTTGGGCTTCGGGACGTCGGCCCGCTTTTCGAAGCCGAGCACGTTCGTGTAAAACGCGAGCGCCTTGTCTTGGTCCTTCACGAACACGGTCACGTACACGACCTTTTCCAGCATCACTTGTCCTCCAGCGTTCTGTTTCGCACCTTGGCTGGTGCCGGGCCGAGCCGCGAGCGCCAGCGCGGCAATCGACGACAGGAACAGACGTCCGTCAATCATCTGAGATCCTCCATGCGGGCCGGGAGTGGCTCCGAAGGTCATCACCAGGACGACCGCTCCTACAAGACGACGCAGTCGGGGCCGACGTGACGTGTCCAGGTGCTCAGGACACGAGGTGCCGCAGCTTGTCTGGATTGCGGACGACATAGAGGGCGACGATCCGGTCGCCCTCTATGTCGAGCGCCGTCGTCTGGACCCCGTCCTCGGCGTGCACCACGAAGCCCGGCAGCCCATTGATCGACGCGCGCTCGAGCTGGTCCCGTCGCAAGGCGGGACGATTGGCTGTGATGGCAACGAAGAGGCTGAGGATGTTCGCTTTCCCATGGACCGGTTCGAGCACGGCGGCTCGCTTCCCGCCGCCGTCGGCGTAGAGCACGGCGTCGTCGGCGAGAACCTGTGCGAAGCCCGCCACGTCGCCGCTCGTCATCACGGCCTCGAAGGCCGCCCACAACTTCTCGCGATTCTGGTCGGTCGGCGCGAAGCGCGGCCGCTCTTCGCGCACGTGCTGGCGCGCGCGAGCTGCGAGCTGCCGACACGCCTCCTCGGTGCGCCCCAGCGCGCGCCCGATGTCGGCGTGGTCCATGTCGAACACGTCGTGCAATAGAAACGCCGCCCGCTCCAGAGGCGACAATCGCTCCAGCGTGAGGAGCAGCGCGATCGACAGGTCGTCCGCCATCGGCTCTGCCGGCGCCGCAACGATCGGCTCGGGCAGCCACATGCCCACATATTGCTCTCGCCGCGAGGTGGCCGATTTCATCCGATCGAGACACAACCGCGTGGCCACCCGCGCCAGATACGCGCGCGGGTGCGCGACGGCCGATGTGTCCGACTGTGCCCAGCGCACAAACGCGTCTTGCACCACGTCCTCGGCCTCCGCGATGGAGCCGAGCATGCGATAGGCGAGCCCCGCGATGAAGGAACGGTGCGCCTCGAAGTCTTTCGCGTCGGATCCCGTCATGAGATGTCACTCCAGCGGCACATGATGTCTTGAGACGAGATAGCCGGGCCGATCGTGACACGCCCCGACCGCATCGGCCGGCCAGCCGGTCAGCGTGCTGGGCGGTCTGTCGAAAGGCGTCGGACGGCTGGCAAAGCTGTTTTGGCCCCGCCCGCAGGCCGGCTGACGTCACTGCAGCGAGCGGGCGCCGCGCTCCCCTCGCGCCCGCCGTTCAACGGCGGTATCGTCAGGCGCGCAGATTCCATGGCCTCGATCTTCCTATCGCACTCATCGTTCGACAGGGATGCTTGCCGTCGTCTCGCGGGCGACCTCACAAGAAGCGGCCACCGGGTTTGGTTCGACGAAACCGGGATCCGCGTTGGTGAGTCGATCCTAAGCGCACTCGAACGCCGCATCGAAGAATCGGAGTTCTTGATCGTGCTCCTCTCTGCGCGCGCCGTGAACTCACGATGGGTGGATCGTGAGTGGAAGCTGAAATACTGGGATGAAGTGCAACGTGGCACCGTGGCCGTCCTTCCCGTGCGGTTGGACGACTGCAGCGTGCCCGGCCTTCTCCAGGAGAAGAAGTATGCTGATCTCTCGCGTTCGTGGGAGTCAGGACTGAATGAGCTGCTCGCCTCGATTCATTATTTCGCCACGTTGCGCAGGGACGGCGACTTCTACAGAGCGACCGCACAAGTCTGGTCTGAAGAACGAACGCTCACAGCCGATCAACGCGTCGGTCGCGCTGAGCATTGGGACGATTTCGCCGCACTGGTAGACGCGGTTGGAGACTCGGAGCGCCTGCGCATTCAGTGCGAGAACACGCGACACTACCTTCGGAAATATGGCCTGACGGTTCGCGAGCTCAAGAAGGCGCTGCACGATCTCGAGTCCTATGACGGCCTCGTTGACGACGAGTTGGACGAGCGCCTGGTCGTCGCGCTGGTTCGGTTCCAGGTTGCCCACAATCTGCGGCATCATGACGGGGTGTTCGGCCCCGTTACATATCTCAAGATGGCTGAGCTCGCGAAGAGTCGCGAGGTTGGCGCCTAGGCGGACAACCAGCTGGGAATGGCCGAGCCGCTCGCCTGGTACAGGGCGGTCAGCCGCTGGGCGTTCTTCGCGCGGCCGCCGTCGTCGCTCGAGAGGCCGAGGAAGCGGAGCGCGTTGCGCCCCAGCACGTCCGCGTACATGTCCTTGTCGTCGGGGAACTGCTTGGTGAAGCTGGCCTGGAACTTCGTCAGATAGTCGGGCGCGCCGTCGAAGAACCGGTTCAGCCACCAATCGCTGCCGTACATCATCCGCTTGGGGATGCTCTTGTACTTCGCGAACGCCTGGCGCAGGAACCCCGCGTAGGTCGCCGCCGTGCCGTCGTTGTTGAGGTCGGACCCGGACAGGTCGGCGTACACGTTCTGATACTGCTCCATGAGCGCGCCCGCCTGCCGCAGCCACGCCTCGCACGAGCGCAGCCCTCGCTTCGAATCGATCCCCTCCATGTGGCCGAAGTGACCGAGGTTCAGACGAAGCTTGGGGAACTTGGCGAGCACGGGTGCCCAGCGGTGCGGCGCCACCAGGTCATGCAGCCCCAGGCTGAACTCGTTGCCCGTCGAGCAGTGGGTGGTGATCGGGACGTCGTTCTGCGTGCAGTAGGCGTACAGCGCGTCGAGCGCGGCGTCGACCTCCTTGGCGTCGGCCATGTTCGGTTGCAGGCAACTGTTGTTCGCCGGCGCGAACCCGACCGGCGGATACACCTTCACGCCGATGAACCCTTCGGTTTCGATCGCCGTCTTCACCAGCGCCAGCCCGTCGGCGCGCCGCGGATCGAACGCCACGAACGGATGCATCCGCGCCCCGCCCGTGCCCGGCTGCTTGCCGAGAGGGGCCTTCATCGAAAGCCGCGCCAGCGCGCCGTGGACCTTGATCTGGTCCCCCAGCGGGCTGGGCGCCTTGTCGCTGGCGTTTCCGCCCACCCAACCGTCGTAGTCGACCAGCATCGGCACGAACAGCGACACCTCGGGGTAGGTCGCCGCCATCGTTGCGGTAACCTCGGCGCGCCTGTGCGCGGTGAGGTTCACGACCTGGGCGGCGCGCCGCATGACAGCCTTGAGGTCCCACTTCGCGCCGAACAGCCGCCCCAGCCAGGCCGCTCTGGCGGCCACCTTATCCGCTGCCTCATCGGCCTTCGGCGAATCTCCGACAGGCCCAGGCCAGGCCGTCATGGCCGCGACCTCCTGCAGCTCCACCGCTGCCATTGGGGCGTGCGCATCGATGGCCTTGGTCACCTCCTCGACGAGCTTCCGGCACAGCTTGTCCGGCTCCTCCCAGACCTCGCGCGAGAAGTCGGTCAGGAACGGGATGAAGTGGGCGACGAAGCCCGGAACGGGCAGGTCGGTGGCGTTGAAGTTGTGCGCGTGCACGTCGACCACGACGGGCGCCGCCGCCGCCGCCGCGCGCCCCGGCCGGCGGATCAGCCACGTCGCCGAGCCCACCGCGCCCGCGCGCAGCAGCGCGCGCCGGGTCGGACCGCCGCCACGCCCGGTCATGGCGCGTCCCCAGGCGTCGCGACCACGGCCGCCGAATCGGCCGCGATCAGGCGATCGCGCGAGACGTTGTACTGCAGGTTGACCAGCGTGGTCAGCGTACTCCACGAATTGATGTTGGACAGGTCCGTCGAGCCCGCAGTGGCGGTGAGCCAGTAGCCGGACTTGAGGTGGTAGTCGATGGCCGCGCCCCCCTGCCACGCGGAGCCCGTCCCGAACCCGGTGGCGCCATTGCCGAGGCGCATCGCCTGGATCGAGAAGCCCCACCGGCCGAAGGCGGCGACGGCGCGCGCGCCGAGGTCGGCCGCGGTGAAGTGCGTCGACGTGTCGACGATCTCCTGGTACCGGACCCGCAGCGCGCCGAGACCGCTCAGGCTCCACGGGCTGCTGGTGCCGATGAGCCACGAGTAGCCCGCGGTGAACCACCCCGTCGCGCCGGCGGTGCCGCCCTGGTGGAACTGCGAGAAGTCGCCGCCCGGCGCGCTGATCAGCGCCGCCCCGGCGATCGACGCGACGAAGCCGATGCGGTGATCGATCACCTTGGAGCAGGCGGTGACATCCTCGGGGACGCCGTGGGCCGCCAGCCAGTCCTTCTCCCAGCCCGCGAGCGCGGCCGTGTATCGCTTGATGTACTCTTGGTTGGCGGCGCTATTGACGGCGCCGACCTTGGGGGCGGCGGCCTTGTCGATGCTCCATTGGTCGAACGCGGCCTTGTCGGCGTCAGGCGGCGGTTGCGGCAGGTCGGGGGCGTCATTGCCGGCGGCATTGTTGACGGCGGTCATGTCGATCTTCCATTGGTTGAACGCAGCGTCCTTGGCGTCAGACGGCGGTTGCGGCAGCTGGATGCGCTTGGGAGGCGCGTTCACCTTCGTCCAGGTGGCCTTGAACGCCGCCTCGTCCGTGTTGCGGAGCGCGACGTCGCCCTTCATGAACTCCTGGATGCGGGCCATGCACGCCAGCGCAGGTGGCGACGGGCTCCCCGGCCAGATCGTCGTGCGCGCGCCCAGTGACATCAGCGCCGCGGGGTTCGCCGGCATGGCGGGCGCGGTCGTCGAGCCCGACGTCGTGGTGGACGACATGGCCGGCTTGGCCGGGTCGGCCCCCGGCGCGGCGGCGAACGAGAACGACCAGTCGTGCAGGAACGACCATCCGCGCGTCGACTCCACGTCCTGCGACGTCAGCAGCGGGTGCGGCCACAGCCAGTACGGCATCACCTCCACCGCCGTGGTGGTGCCGGGGACGAACAGCCCGTGCACGATCCCGGTGGCCAGGCTGGCCGCGGCGCCGGTCGCGGTCGAGGGGCGCTCGATGTCGACGGGCGCGCCGCCCACCAGGGCCAGGGCCGGCGACGACGGCGTCTTCAAGGTGTCCAGGTCGGGGACCAGGTTCTCCAGCCCCGGCGGCGCGCTCGCGCAATCGGTCATGGCCGGCTCGACGCAATCGGCGCGGGCGACGCTCGCGAAGGCCAGCGCCGTGCCGCACGCGACGGACGCCGCCGCCACGCGACCCCACGCTGGCGCTGTCATTTGAGCAGGATCGGCGTGCTCAGCCGGCAGATGTTGTTCGCGTCGAACGAACCGTCGACGTTGAAGGTCTCCAGGAACCGCTGCCGGCCCCCGAACATCTGCCACAGCGAGATCGTCAGACGCGGCGGTGGCGGCGGCGACGGGCTCAGCGACCCGACCGAGATGTCGGCCGAGATGGTCAGGATCTGCCCGATCAAAGGATCGTTGAGGCCCGCGTCGAACGGGAGGTGGTTGAGCTGCGGTCCGAAGAACTGGCCGTTGACGTTCGCCGCAACCTGACCGGTGTGGCCGTTGCCGACGCTGGCGTCGACGGAGAGCGTCCCGCCCAGGAGCAGGAATCCGTAGGTCAGACCCTGCCCGGTCTGCCCGTCGGAGGTCGTCGGCGACGCCAGGCCGACCAGTTGATTTGCGGCCGCCTTCACCGCCCCTTTCAGCGAATCGGACAGTTTGTCGAGCATCGAGATTCCTTCACGCCAGTTCTTCGTCGTCCGGCCCCGCCGGACAATATACGTGGCGCCCTCACCGGTCAAAAGGAGGGAGCCGCGCACTAGAACGCGGACCGGCTGGTTTCTTTCGCGCGGCAAATCACCGGGCTCTTCACAACGGCCGATCGCTTCGTCATCTCGGATCCGCAAAGGGCGCCTCGACGGTTCGATCCTCACCGTCCACAACCATGGAAGGGTCATCCCGCCGAACTCGCTGGAGACGATCTTTGATCCGATGGTTCGAGCATCAACTGGCGAGGAACCCGCCGGCCCGACCGACCACCTCGGCCTGGGCCTCTTCATCGTACGCGAGCTGGTCACTGCGCACGGGGGGACCGTCAGCGTGACCTCCACCGACGCGGGCACGACCTTCGCGGTGATCTTGCCGCAGGCCCCGGAGGCCGTCCGCCGGCCGCCGAGCGCGCCCCGGGCCTCGTGGCCGGTACCGCGTTCGGAGGGGCTCGGGAAAACCTCGTCAGCCGAGCGCAGGTGACCGCCCGGCCGCGGCGGCAGCGTCTACACCCGCCCCGGGGCCGACACCATGAGAAAAGGCCGGTCCGACCGTTCGTTAAATTCTACGAACGCGCGTCGCAACAGATCTGGGTAACGGCGCCCCGGCAGACCATGCTGTCAGACGACGATGATTCGCTGTGGGGGGATGGGCGCTTCTCAGGGTATTGCGCTGGGGCCCGCGCACCTGATGCAGATCCGGGTGTCCGTGGCCGAGCGGCGAATCCTCCGGCATGATCGCGAGGCCGAGCTGGCTCGGCTGGAGACCGCCTCGGAGGCGGCCGAACACCAGCTGGACCGGCTGAGGCGGCAGCTCGTCGGCGGCCCGGGTACGACGGGCCTGGAGATCGTCGACTTGCACTGCCTGATCCTTCGCAGCCCGGAGCTGGCCGGCGAGGCCCGGCGGCTCATCGGCGACGAGTGCCTGGCCGCGGAGTGGGCGGTGTCGCGGGCGCTCGATCGCATCCGCGCCGAGTTCGCTCGGCTCGACGATCCATATTTCCGCGACCGAGCGGGCGATTTCGAGGCGGCGGCGGATCGCTTGCTCCGCGTGCTCATCGGCCTGCCGGAGCTGCGGCCCGAGGCCAACACGCCTCACGGCGCGGTGGCGTTCGGCGTCGACGTCGGTCCGCTGGATCTCTTTCATCTGCAGCGCTCGGGCGTCGAGGCGATCGTCGGCGAGAGCGGGGGCACGACCTCGCATGCGGCGATCATCGCGCGCGCCTTCGGCCTGCCGTACGTCGTGGGCGTCCGCGAGATCACGAGCAAGGTCCGTCCGGGCACGCCGGTGATCGTCGACGGAAGCCGCGGCGAAGTCATCATCGATCCCGACGAGTCGACGCTGCGCACCTACCGCGAGCGGGCCGGGGCGGCGCGCGAGCGCACCCGGCAACTGAAGAGCACCCGCGATCTACCTTCCGTCACGCGCGACGGCGTACCGATTCATCTCGGCGCCAACGTCGAGTCCCTGGCGGGCGTCGAGGCGGCGGTGGCCGCCGGCGCCGAATCGATCGGCCTCTTCAGGACCGAGTTTCTCTACCTGGAGCGGCCGGATCTCCCCAGCGAGCAGGAGCAGCTCCAAGACGCCGTGGCCGCCGTGAGAGCCGCCAGGGGGCTTCCGGTCACCTTCCGCACTCTCGATCTCGGGGCGGACAAGCTGCCGCTGTCGGTCAAGATCGCGGCCGGGCCGAACCCGGCGCTGGGGATCCGATCGACGCGATTCTCCCTGCAACGGCCCGACATTCTCAAGCGCCAGCTCCGCGCGCTCTACCGCGCGTCCACCGCGGGGCCGCTGCGCTTCATGTTCCCGCTCGTCTCGGGCGTGCGGGAGCTCAAACAGCTGCGCGCAGTCTGCGACGAGCTCCGCGCGGAGCTCGGGGCCGAGCGAGCCCCGCACGATCCGGCGGTCGCGATCGGCGTCATGGTCGAAACGCCGAGCGCGGCGCTCACCGCGGACCACCTCGCGCGACGCTGCGATTTCCTCAGCGTCGGCACGAACGATCTCATCCAGTACGCCTTCGCCGCCGATCGGGAGAACGGCGACGTGGCGCATCTTCACCAGCCGTTGCACCCGGCGGTCCTCCGGACGTTGAAGGCGCTGGTCGAGGCAGCCGCGGCAGCCGGGGTCCCGATCTCCATCTGCGGCGACATGGCCGGCGACCCCTTCTTGACCTGGGTCCTGGTCGGCCTCGGGTTTCGGGAGCTCTCCATGGACCGGGACCGGATTCCCCTGGTCAAGGCGATCGTGCGCGGATCGTCCGTCGACGAGACGGAGGCCTTCGTTCTGCAGGCCCTGGCGATGGAGGACGAGAACGACGTCGCCGAGCTGCTGCGGAGCCGGCTGGAAGGTCGTTTCGCAACCGAGCTCGAGGGGTTCATCCCCCGGACGACCGCATCCTGAGGAGAGTCATGTCGAACGATCTGGATTCCGAGATGTCCGCGGCGCGAATGCTGCTCGGGGGCGCCCGCGACAGACTGGACGCCGCGCTGGCCGGGATGCCTGGCGCCGGCCAGGACTCCGTGATGGCGACGCCCGGGCTGCTCGCGCTTCTTCTCCGCGCTGTCGAGGCCAAGCGCGAGGTGGACCGTCTCGAAGCGCTCCGTGTCGGCGACGACGCCTGAGCCGAGCCCGCGGTCGCCGGCGCGACCGGCTCAATCGGGCGAGAAGCGGTAGCCGGATCCCCGCACGGTCAAGAGGTGGCGCGGCCGGTCGGGATCGCGTTCGAGCTTCGCCCGCAGCTGCGCGACGAAGTTGTCGACGGTGCGGGCCTGACCCTGCTGCAGGCCCCAGACCCGGCGCAGGAGCTCCTCACGCGTGTGAACCCGGTCGTGGTTCTGGGTGAGAAAGACCAAAAGCTCGAACTCGAGGCGCGTGAGCTGAACGGGACGGTCACCGCGGACCACGGTGCGGTTCGCGACATCGACGGTCACTTCTCCGAAGCGCAGGAGGTTGGTCGCCGGGCCCGCGGCGCGACCGTCGTCGGAGGGATGCGTGTTGAGCCGCGCGCGCCGGAGCACCGCCGCCACGCGCGCGAGGAGCTCGGCGAGAGCAAACGGCTTGGTGATGTAGTCGTCCGCGCCCAGACGGAGGGCCGCCACCTTGTCGAATTCGTCGTGGCGGGCCGAGAGCGCGATGATCGGCACCTGATTCTGGCGGCCGCGCAGCTGTTCGAGGACCCACAGGCCGCTCTGAACCGGGAGCGAGATGTCGAGCAGCACCAGGTCGGGCCCGTTCGCCTCGATCTGGCGGACGGCCGTTTCGCCGTCGCCGATGATCTCCGAGCGGAACCCCTGCAGCCGAAGGTTGAGGGCCACCCCCTCGGCGATGGCGGCGTCGTCCTCCACGATCGCCACCAGGCCGGCGCCGCCCGCCTCGTCGCTCATGTCGCCGCTCGGTAGCGTGGAAGGACGATGGAGAAACGCGCGCCGCGCTCGAGGTGCGAACGGACCTCGACCCGGCCGCGGTGCGCCTCCACCACCGCCCGCACGAGGGCCAGGCCCAGCCCCGAGCCGGGAGCGCCGCCCTCGAGGGCCGCCGAGCCGCGTTCGAACTTCTCGAAGATTGCCGCCTGTTCCGAGCGCGGAACGCCGACGCCGTTGTCGGTCACCGAGATGGAGACGTTCTGGGGATCATCGGCCTGGGCCCGAATCTCGATCTTCTTGTCGGAGGGGCGCGTGTACTTCCAGGCGTTGCTGAGGAGGTTTCCCAGCGCCTGCGCCAGCGCTGCCCGGTCGCCGCAGACCAGCAGGTCGGGATCGAGCTCGGCGCGGATGTCCGCGTCAGCCCCACCGCCTATCCTCATGGCCTCGAAGGAAGCCAGCGCGTCGCCCACCAGGTCGGCCACCCGAACCGGACGCCGATCAAACCCGGCGCGTCGCGACTCGAGCTTGGAGAGCTCGATCAACTGGCCGACCAGACCGTCGAGCCGGGTCAGCTCGCGGTGCACGATGGCGAGGCAGCGCTTCTGCTCGGCGGCGGACTCGACCCGGTCTTCCCGCAATGTGTCGACGAACAGCAGAATCGAGGTCAGCGGTGTCCGGAGCTCGTGTGAGACGAGGGAGAGGAACTCGTTCTGGACCGAGGCGAGGTTCGCGCCCCGCTTGACGAAGCTGCTCCCGAGCGCGTAGCCCGCCATCGCGGTGGCGCAGAACGCCAGCAGCAAGATCCCCCCGACGAGCGAGAAGGACTTCGACCCGCCGGATGCGACCAGGATGATACCGATGGCCGTGATCAGCACCGTAGGAACCAGCGCCGCCAGCATGAACGTCACGCGCGCGCGGTGCAGGAACACCGCGGTCGGAGACCGGTGTTTCACGCTCCGGCCGGCGGACGGCGGAGATCCCAGACGATCCCGAGGCGGGCGAGCAGCCACAGCACGTAGTATGTCACGTCGATCTCCCACCAGCGGAACCCCTGCCTGGCCGAGCTGGGGTAGCGATGGTGGTTGTTGTGCCAGCCCTCGCCGGTCGTCGCCAGCGCGAGCAAGAAGCTGTTGCGCGAATCGTCGGACGTCTCGTAACGCCGTCGGCCGAAGAGGTGCGCCAGCGAATTTATCGAAAACGTCCCGTGCCAGAGCAGCACCGAGGAGACCAGGAATCCCCAGACGAAAGCGTGCAGGCCGCCGAGCAGCAGGAAGGCCAGCGCCAGCGCGGTCATGGGAACGACCTCCATGAATCCCCGGTTGAGGAAGCGCAGCTCCGGGAACCGCTCCAGATCCTTCACCATCGACTGGTCGGTCTCGTTCCAGTTGCTGCTCAGCACCCAGCCCACGTGCGAGTACCAGAAGCCGCGCAGCCGCGCGGAGTGAACGTCACGTTGCGTGTCCGAGTGTTTGTGGTGCCAGCGGTGATGGCTGGCCCACCAGATGACCCCTTTTTCGCCGGCGGTCTGGGCCCCGACGGCGAGCAGAAACTGAAAGGCCCGAGAGGTCTTGAACGCGCGATGGGAAAAGTAGCGGTGATAGGCGGCGGTGACGACGACCATCCGTACGAAGTACGACCCGAGCGCGAGCGCCACGCCGCGCCAGGACCAGAACCACACGGCGCCCAGAATGGCCGCGAGATGGACCATCGCGAAGAGAACCGTCGTCAGTCGGACGTAGCTGCGCCAGGAGGTCGGCGGCGCCACGCTTGGCGTCGTCGTGGGAGAGACCGGGGTCGGCAACCAGGAGGCTTCGGTGGCGGACACCCCTTTGATATGCGCCCTCGACCGTCATCACGGGGTCATATTTCGGTCACGGGCGGGTCATCTAGGGGCGGGGGACGCCAGGGAGTCGGAGTGCGCGGGACGGGCGACGGGCGATCTCCAGCCGCCGGGACGCTCGTGACGTGCTACTGTGCAGTTGCTTGGCGACGCGGTCGCCCGGCGGCTTCGGCGCCGTGGCGCGAGCGGAAGCCCCCCCATCCCCCGGTCGCGGGACAGACGCCTCACGTTGCAAGGAGGCGCAGATGGCTCGCGTTACGGTCCAAGACTGTCTGACTCAGGTGAACAACCACTTCGCGCTGGTGATTCTGGCCGCGAACCGCGCTCGGCAGATCGCGCTCGGCGGACGCCGATTGGTGGAGTGCGACAACAAGTCGGCCGTGGCCGCGCTGCGAGAGATCGGCGCCGGAAAGGTGCGGTTCCGAGAGAACGTCGACACGGTTGTCCGCGCGTTCCTGGTCGAGCGACAGGCCCTGGACAACCGCAACAGGGCGGCCGCGGGCCGTGGCAACCGCGCGGCCAAGCCGGCCCAGTGATCGCACGCTCGACCCGATCCATGCAGCCTACTTCGGACGACGACGCGGCGGCTCGCGAACCAGGGCCCGCCGATGGCGAAGCTGGCGCCGGCGCGGAGCCCGATGCGGGCGAATCCGCGAGCCGCGATCCGGTCGGCCACTACCTGGGCACGATGAAGTCGATCTCGCTCCTCACGCGCGAGGGCGAGATCGAGATCGCCAAGCGCATCGAGGACGGCAACCGCCGGGTCCTGGCCGCCGTGTTCGAGTCCGGGGTGGCCATCGACGAGATCTTGTCTCTGCGCGAGGATCTCCGGGAGGCGCGGCTGAGGGTCACCGACGTCGTCGGAGACATCGATACCGACGATCCCGACTTCGACGAGCAGTGGCACGCGGAGCGGGTCTGCAAGGTCCTCGGCAAGGTCCAGCGACTTCGCCGAGAGCACGAGAGGTCAGGGAAGTCGCGGAAGGCGCAGAGCGAGATCGAAGCCGCTCTCTGGCAGCTCCGGCTCCACCCGAGACTGGTCAAGAGGATCATCCTCAAGCTCAAGGCCCTGCTGGCCGACCTCGAGCACGCCCAGCGAGAGGTCGCGGCCCGAGAGAGGGCGAACGGTCTCGACGCCAAGGATCTGGCACGAGCGCTGCGCGGGATGCGGTCGTCGCCGCTCAGGCAGCGGACCGTCGCCCGGAAGCCGGGCGTTCGGCCGGGCGAGATCGACCAGATCTCGACTGCCGTGTCGGAGGCTCGCAAGAGGGTCAAGCAGGTGGAGCGCGACGCGCAGATGACCGCGGGCGCGCTCCGGTCGATGGTGCGCGAGATCGAGGAGGGCGAGCGCGCCACCGAGAAGGCCAAGGTGACGCTCGTCGAGGCCAACCTGCGGTTGGTCGTCTCGGTGGCCAGGAGGTATCTGAACCGAGGGCTGCAGTTCCTCGACCTCATTCAGGAGGGGAACATCGGCCTCATGAAGGCGGTGGACAAGTTCGACTACAAGCGGGGGTACAAGTTCTCCACCTACTCCACCTGGTGGATCCGGCAGGGCATCACGCGCGCCATCTCGGATCAGTCGCGCACGATTCGTGTCCCGGTCCATATGCTCGAGACGCTGAACCAGATCTCGCGCGCGGGGCGCCTCCTGGTTCAAGAGCTCGGCCGCGAGCCGACCCCGGACGAGATCGCCGCACGGCTGTCGGTCTCGGCCGACAAGGTCCGCACGCTGTTGCCGCTGACCCGCCAGCCCCTGTCGCTCGAAACGCCCGCCGGCCTGGAAGGCGAGGCGCACCTCGGTGACTTCGTCGAGGACAAGAACGTGATCCCGGCCGACGAGTCGCTCATCGCGACGGATCTGGCCGAACAGACGCGAAAGGTGCTGGCCAAGCTGACGCCGCGCGAGGAGAAGATCCTACGCATGCGCTTCGGTATCGGGGAGAAGTCCGCCCACACACTGGAGCAGGTCGGCAACGACCTGTCCGTGACCCGCGAACGGATCCGTCAGATCGAAGCCAAGGCGCTCCAGAAGCTGCGGCACTCTTCGCGCTCCGGGATCCTGAGATCGTTCATCGACAAATGAACGGCGTCAGCGCGCCCCGGCCCCCGACTCGGTGACGTAGGCCGTCGTCATGGCGCCGAGGTGGCTGCCCACCGAGGCGAGCGCGCGATAGAGCGTCACCTCGCAGTAGGTGATTCCACGCTCCCGGCAGAACTCGCGGACGATGGGCCGCATGGCGCGGTAGCGGTTGTGCGCGACGCGGGGGAACAGGTGGTGCTCGATCTGCGAGTTGAGCCCGCCGTAGTAGAAGTCGAGCATCGGCGGGTTGGTGATGTTCCGGCTGCTGGTGACCTGCTGCTCGAGGTAGCTCACCGTGTCCGCCTCGTCGAAGCGCCGCATCCCGATGTGATTCGGGATGAACACGGACGCCGTCATCAGGGACGAGAAGCAGGAGACGCCGATGTAGGCCGAGAGCGCGGTCGCCCAGCCGAAGACCAGCCCCGGGACGATCAACAGCACGATCCAGTGGAGCGGCATCAAGAAGCGATCGATCTTCGTCTCCTTCGGTCGCTGAAAGAGGTCGCGGATGGCGTCGTAGCGCAGCGTGACCCAGTAGAACGCCGAGAGCGGCCAGAACGCCCACTTCTGGATCCGGAGGAAGAACCGGCCCAGCGGCGTGTGCCAGCTGGCCGAGCGCGGATAGACGGAGAACAGCACGCCGAAGTGCATGTCCGGGTCGCCGCCGATCTTCTGGCACTGGGTGTGGTGCGCGTTGTGGCGGGACCGCCAGAACCCGAAGCTCATCCCGCAGAGAAACGTCATCCCGAACTGGCCCCAGAAGTCGTTCACCCAGCGCCGACGCGATATCGCGAAGTGCCCGGCGTCGTGGCCGACGTATCCCATGGTCAGGAGACCGACCGAGGCTGCAACCGCCAGCATCACCCAGAGGAGCCCCAAGGGCAGCAGCAGTAGCCCGAGGTACGACAGAAAGAACGT